>Ga0105103_10000034_pt1 | contig 60127 bp, 50 predicted proteins | sample PPLLaktember2015_2_FD_79107 | JGI IMG/M metagenome (GOLD analysis project Ga0105103, IMG submission 79107) | Freshwater sediment microbial communities from Prairie Pothole Lake near Jamestown, North Dakota, USA - PPLs Lake P7 Core (6) Depth... | ecosystem: Environmental > Aquatic > Freshwater >...
AGGCTCAAAGGCTCATGTACTCAAAGGCTCATAGGCTCAATACCTCTTACTCCTCAACAAGACCTTCGAGTACTTCTCCAAATTCTCCAGCACGCGACCGGTGCCGCGGACGACGGCGAGGAGCGGCTCTTCAGCAACGTGGACGGGGAGGTTGGTCTCGAGACGCAGGCGTTCGTCAAGGCCCTTCAGCAATGCGCCACCGCCGGAAAGCATGATGCCGCGATCGAGAATGTCGGCGGAAAGCTCGGGGGGCGTGCGCTCGAGCGTCACCTTCACTCCCTCCACGATCTGTGCGATCGGCTCATTCAACGCTTCGCGGATCTCGACGGAACTGACCTCGGTCGTCTTGGGGACACCATTCACGAGGTCACGGCCCTTGACCTGGATCGTGATCTCCTCCTTCAGCGGCATCGCGGAACCGACCTCGCACTTGATCGCCTCCGCCGTCCGTTCACCGATGAGGATGTTATGATTGCGCTTGAAGAACTGGATGATCGCGTTGTTCATCTCATCCCCCGCAACGCGTCGCGATTCTTCGTTCACGATGCCCGAGAGCGCGATGACGGCGATCTCCGTCGTTCCGCCGCCGATGTCGACGACCATGTTCCCGACCGGTGCGTCCACATCCAATCCGATACCGATCGCCGCGGCCATCGGCTCCGCCAGCAGATGGACTTCCTTCGCTCCTGCGTGCTCGGCCGAATCGCGCACGGCCCGCTTCTCCACTTCTGTGATGCCTGACGGGACCGACACGATGATGCGGCGGCTTGGGACCCATCCGCTGCTGATCTTGCGAATGAACTCCCGCAGCATCCCTTCTGCGATCTCGAAGTCCGCGATGACTCCATCCTTCATCGGACGGATCGTGCGGATGTCCTTGTGCGTTCGACCCAGCATCTCGCGCGCTTCGTTGCCAATGGAAATGATCCGCTTCGTGTTCCGGTCGAAGGCAACGATGGAGGGTTCATTCAGGATGATCCCTTTGTTCTTCATCCAGATGACCGTGTTGGCGGTGCCGAGATCGATGGCGAGGTCGGCGGAAAACATGGAAAACAGGCCCATGGGAGACTCGATTAGAGAAGAGAGTTAAATGGTTGGACAAGCTTTAGCTTGTCTCATAAGAACAAGTCAAAGGAAACACTCGCGCGTTCCCTCAATGCCGGAAATGGCGGATGCTGGTGAAGACCATGGCGATGTCGTTGTCGTCGGCGGCTTTGATGACCTCGTCGTCGCGGACCGAGCCGCCGGGCTGAATGACGCACGCTGCGCCGACATTCACCGCCTCCAGCAATCCGTCGGCAAACGGGAAGAATGCGTCCGATGCGACGGCGCATCCTTTCAAATCCAATCCTGCCTCTGCTGCTTTGAGGGCTGCGATCTTCGCGGAATCGATACGCGACATCTGTCCCGCGCCGATCCCAAGTGTCCGGTCTGCCGCCGTGTAGACGATGGTGTTCGATTTCACATGCTTCGCCACGCGCCAGGCGAACAGCAGTGCATCCATCTGCTCCGGGGTCGGCTCGCGCTTCGTCACCACGCGCACATCGGATCGATGCAGCCGATGCTGATCGGGCTCCTGAACGAGAACGCCTCCGAGCACCCGACGAACATCGTTCTCGCGGATCGTCCTGAGGTTCACCGTCTGCTTCATCAACCGCCGGTCCTTCTTCTTCGTCAACAACTCAAGCACGCCCTTGTCATACTCCGGCGCAACGATGACCTCCGTGAAGATCTCGTTGATCGCCTCGGCCGTCATGCGGTCCAGCGGACGATTCATGCAAACGATACCGCCGAATGCCGACTTCGAATCGGTCGCGAGCGCTTTCCGGTACGCATCAACCAGGAACGGGGCTGATCCGACTCCGCACGGATTATTGTGCTTGATGATGACGACGGTCGGCTCGTCGAACTCGGCGCAGAGCAGAGCGGCCGCGTTGATGTCGAGGATATTGTTGAATGAGAGTTCCTTGCCATGTAATTTCTGGAAGTACTCGAGGAATTTCCCGTACAACGCCCCGGCCTGATGCGGATTCTCACCATACCGCAACGTCAACGCCTTCGACTCCGAAAGGGTGAAGGCCTCCGGAAGCGTTTGTCCTCCGGTCAACCCGGAGAGGTATCCTGCAATGACCGAGTCATAATGTCCGGTATGCTGGAACGCACGGGCGGAAAGCAGAAAACGCGTTTGCGCCGTCACGCCGCCATTGTTTGCGCGCATCTCTTCCAACACGATACCGTACAGGTCCGGATTCACCACGACCGCCGTGTGACGGAAGTTCTTCGCCGCTGCGCGCATCATTGCCGGTCCGCCGATGTCGATCTGTTCGATCGCCGCATCCAGCTTCACATTCTCCACCGCGATCGTCTGCTCGAACGGATACAGGTTCACGCAGACAAGATCGATCGGTGTGATGTCGTGTTCCGCAAGCTGCTGGCGGTGTTTTGCATCGTCCAGCACGGCGAGAATGCCGCCATGGATCTTCGGATGGAGCGTCTTCACGCGTCCGTCGAGGATCTCCGGAAATCCGGTGACGTCGGAGACGGAGCGCACCTCGATTCCGGCATTCTTCAACGCGGTGTATGTTCCCCCCGTTGAAATGATCTCGACGCCGAATTCCCGGAGTCCTGTGGCAAACTCGATGAGTCCCTTCTTGTCTGAAACGCTGAGAAGCGCCCGACGGATGCTGAGCAGTCCGTCGGTATTCACAGTCTGATCCACGCGCGTTGTCCTTGAATGTCGATGCGCCCTTCGGCGAGTGCCTGAAGCGCGATCGGATAGATGCGATGTTCGACCGTCAGCACCTTTGCCGCGATGCTGTCGGGTGTGTCCTCGGCGTCGAGCGAGACCGCCTCCTGCAAGAGAATGGGACCGCGATCGTATTCCTCATCCACCAAATGCACGGTGGCGCCGCTGAACTTTGCGCCGCTGGCATACACGGCTTCATGCACATGATGTCCGTACATTCCCGCACCGCCAAACGCAGGCAAGAGTGCGGGATGAATATTCGTGATCCGATTCCGATAAGCTGCCACGACCTCCGCGGGAACGTGCTTCATATACCCCGCAAGCGCGATCGCATCGCAGCGATGATCCGTGAGATGCGCGAGCATGCCTGTCACGAATTCGGAATCGCTTCCAAACGACTTGCGCGAACAGTGAACAGCGGGGATCCCGCGTGCACGCGCGATCTCGAGCGCGCCTGCATCGGAGCGATTGCTCAAGACAAGCGTGACCCGAGCGGAGAGCCGTCCGTCATCTATTGCGCGAAGAATCGCCTGGAAATTTGAACCACGTCCGGACGCAAATACAGCGAGATTCATAGGAATGAGGTCGCGGCACAACGTATGTGCAGAATGTAACGAGAAGTTGAGGGAATTTCAATGAAACGCTGGGATTTTTCGGCGATTTTCGGCACTTCGTCTTGCAAGTCGGAGAGTCAATGGACATATTAAAGAGCCATGAACAAGAGATCGTTGACCTTCGTCCTCATCCTCCCCCTTGCGCTCCGCGCCCAAGAGCCTGATAGCAGTCGTATCGGCATTCACCAACTCGAATCGCTTCGTCACCAGGCAGAAGCTGCCGTTGACGGACCGCAGCTCTCCCTTCCTCTGCGCCCTGCAGATGCCCCGGCCGGGAGTGCGATCATCCGGCAACTGACACCGCTGACGCTGGAAGAGCGCGAACAAGCCATCTTTAGTCATGTGATGGCAGGGAATATCCCGGACTTCCAACGGACGATTGTCCCCGTGACCAGCACGGCGCTTGTCGGCCAGTCCCAGCGCAGTTTGACCTATTTCGTCCTCGCCGACTACCTCGCGCTCGGTTCGAACGACGACCACTTCTATATGCCGATGACGCCGGTGTTGGCTCAGAAGCTTGCGGACGCCCTCCATTGCACACTGCCGACGAGACGGATGGTCGATACGATCTACTTCCGCGCAGCAGTCAAACTCCGTCCGCAGCCGATCCCGCCAAGCGCGGAGATGATCACCGTTCCTGTCTTTGCTCAGCACAACGATTCGGTCCGGCAACAGCGCGCACTCTTCATTCCCTCGCAACCTCTCGGCGCATTGGTGGGGGGGAACAAGAAGGACATCATCATCTCGAATCTCATTACGCAGAATTTGAAGACCGGCGTTCCCAATCCGGTCGTCATCTACGGATGGCATCAGTTGAGCGGCGTTCCCATTCAACCCGCGTACAATGGTCACGGGAACACGTATGTGGACTACAGCCACGGGACGCGGCTTGTTCTCGACAGCATGATGCTTGACGGCACGCCGACCCGATTCACGACGCTTGTGGCCGATCCGACGTTGCACGTATTGGTCAGCGATGAAGGAGTCATCGCACAACCGCGATATCCGTCTGCTCTTCCGTATCCTCCTCCACGCTCGTTCGGCCTCATTCCGCACGATGCAACGACGCTGCGCGTGCTCATCGATGCCATTCCCGGAACGGACTACTACGCCTTTATCGGCCCCACGAGCACAAGTTTTCCTGACTCGCTTCTGCTGAATGATTCCTCGTTTCTCATCGGCGGACTTCAGACCGACTCGCTCTACCTCGTGCGCCTTCGATCATCCTCTTCTGATGCGACATCCGCATTTTCTGAAGTGCTCACCGCCGCACCGACCGATCTGCAACCCGGCGTGTTGGTCGTTCAGGGATTTGACCGAAACGTTGCGGGGAACACGAAGGATTTCTCGAAATATCACGCGCAGGCCTTTGTCGCTTGCGGCGAGCGTGTCGCCTCGTGTACAAACGATGCGGTGATCCGCGGGCTCATCTCGCTCGCTTCATACCCGCTCGTCAGTTACGTCCTCGGCAGCGAGAGCACGGTCGATGAGACATTCAGCACGGTCGAGCAGGATTCCATCAGAACGTATCTACGCAACGGCGGCGCCCTGTTCGCTTCGGGTTCCGAGATCGCATGGGACCTGGATTACAAAGGGAGCCCATCCGACAAGACATTCATCAACGAGTTCCTGAAGGCGCGCTACAGTAACGATGCACCTGGCGGAGTGCCGAACGTCTACTACCAGGCACAGCCTTCTTCCGGTTCCTTTCTCTCGTCTGCTGGGACGTTCGCATTCGACAATGGCACGCAAGGGACGATCAACGTCAGCTATCCTGACGTCCTTGAGGGAATGAACGGCGGAGTTTCTTGTCTTACCTATGTCGGCGTTTCGTCATCCGTGGCGGGGGTCGCATACGCAGGGATGTTCCCCGGGGGCACGCGAGCTGGTGCGGCCGTGTACTTCGGCTTTCCGTTCGAGAGTATCTATCCCTCGTCCATCCGCACGGCGATCGCCGACGAGGTTCTCTCCTTTGTCCGTTCGGCAACGGGCGTGGAGGAAGCATCACCGACCGGATTTCAGCTTGAACAGAATTATCCGAACCCGTTCAATCCAACAACCAATTTCGGATTGCAAATTGCGGATTTCGGATTTGTAAAGATCTCCGTATTCGATCTCCTCGGTCGTGAAGTTGCGGTCCTGGTGAATGAAGAGAAGTCGCCTGGGTCGTACACGGTTACCTGGGATGCGGGCGGATATTCCAGCGGCGTGTATTTCTATACGATGCATATCCGCTCTCCGTCTGGCGCTTCCCTGTTTCACTCCACGCGTTCCATGCTTCTTATGAAGTGACCTTCCCGTATGTCTGCGATGCATTCTCCCTTGCGCAATCTCATCTTCGACATCGACGGCACGCTCATGGATTCTCGCCGGGATATTGCGAACGCGCAGTTGTATGTGTTGCGCAAGATCGGCGTGAACCATGTGACCGCGGAAGACATCTATCCGCTCATCGGAAAGCCCCTTGCGGAGATCTTTGCCACACTCCTTCCGTCCGATCTGCACCATCACATCCCGAAGGCGAAGGAAACCTATGTGACGTATTACCGCGCGCATGCGCTCGACACGACCGATCTCTTCCCCGGCGTGCGCACAACGCTCGAGCAACTCCATGCACAAGGAATTCGTCTCGCGGTGGCGACCACGAAATCGACGGCAACTTCCGCCCGCGTGCTCGGGCATTTCGGCGTCGCGCAATACTTTGCGCACATACAAGGAAGCGATGACATTCCGTACAAGCCCGATCCGACGATCATTCAAAAGATCTGCCACGAGCAGGATTGGCAGCGTGAGGAAACGATGATGGTCGGAGATTCCGTGGTCGATGTCGAGGCCGGAAAGCGGGCTCAGGTCCGAACATGCGGCGTCACTTGGGGAGCCCTCGACCGGGACCAGATGGTGCGGCTGGAACCAGATCACTGCATCGATCGGATCGAGGAACTGCTGGGGATCATCGGGATAGAAAAGCAGACCACGGATGACACGGACGGATTCGGATGAACACAGAGGAGAAGTAGATTATCATGAATGACGACACCCTGAGCGTGTCGAAGGGTGTCGCATTCGCCTACAAACTGAATGGTCAAATAGGCGCAGAGGGATTTCATTGTGAGAAGAATGCTTAGAATTGCTGTCATCCTGTTCCTTTCAGCGGCAGCGCACGCGCAGACGGATGACAGTTGGAAGGTGTATGACGACTCGCAGGTGGCGCGGGTGGATGTGACGATCGATCCCGCCGCACTCGCATGGATCTACGCGCACGTGGAAAGCGATTCGGAGCATGTCGCCACGGTGCGGTTCCGGAATGCATGGATCAACGAGACCATGGATTCGGTCGGATTCCGATTGCGAGGAAACACATCCCGTGACGCAAAGAAGAAGTCGTTCAAGGTCTCATACAATTCCTTCATCAAGGGAAGAAAACTCCACGGCGTCGAGAAACTCAATCTGAACGGTGAACACAACGATCCGTCGATCATTCGGAGCAAACTCTGCTTCGACCTCTATCAGCGAGCAGGGATGCGCGCATCGCGTGCCGCTCATGCGGAAGTGTATATCAACGGCGCATATTACGGATTGTATGTCTCCGTCGAGCACATCGACGAGGAGTTCCTTCGACGTCAGTTCGCCGACGATTCTGGAAATCTCTGGAAATGTCTCTATCCCGCCGACCTGAACGATCTCGGGTCCGATCCGAACATCTATCGAACGCTCTTCAACACCGGCGACAACCGGCCTGTGTATGAATTGTCCACCAACGAAGAGCAGGCGGACTTCAGCGCCCTCGCCCGTCTCATCGGCATCCTCAACCGCACCTCCAACGCTGCGCTCCCGGATTCGCTCGAACCGTTCTTCGACATCCCGAATCTCCTTCAGTACTTCGCGATGAACATCCTTGTAGGGAGTTGGGACGATTACTGGTCGTTGATGAACAACTATTACCTCTATTATGAGCCGGCGCGAGGACGGTTCACCTTGATCCCGTACGACTATGACAATACGTTCGGTATCGATTGGTTCGGGATAACGTGGGCGAACGCAAGTCCCTATTCATTCAACAAGGTCGTCTCCGGCTCGCGGCCACTTGCCGAACGCCTCATGGCGAACGCCCGGTATCGCGACCTGTATACGCACATCCTCCGCTTCCTTCGTGATCGTGTCGTCCTGTGGTCGACCTGGGAAGCGCGTCTCGATTCTCTCCGCGCTCGCATCGAATCCTTCGCTGCCGCCGACACGTTCCGGACGAAGGATTATGGATTCACGATGAATGATTTCAACAATTCGTACATAGGGAATCCATATCAGAACCAACACGTCAAGATGGGGATCAAGCAGTTCGTGCTCACACGCCAGCAATCCATTCTTGGACAGCTCTCTTATCTCGGTTCTAATCCGAGCGTCTATGCCATTTCGGCGTCACCCATTCTTCCTCGACCAGCAGATTCCATTCAAATCGATGCATCCTGTTTCGCTTCGCGCGGGATCAAGTCGGTCCAGCTTCAATACGACGTGAACAACGGAGGATCGCCACAAACGATGCCGATGGCGTACACGCCGGTCCTTGGAACCGAGCGAGTGGCAGAAGCAGATCGATGGACCACGGTCCTTCCCCCTGTTCCCTCCGGCGGCAGAGTCGACATCCGAATCGTCATCACCGACAGCACGAATGCGCAGGCGACGTATCCGATCGGTCCGGCATTCACCCTCCAGGTCAGTCAGCCCGTCGCGGCGGGGGTCGTCATCAATGAATTCCTTGCGAGCAACACGACCATCCCGGATCAGTCTGGAGATTTCGATGACTACCTGGAGTTGTACAACGCATCATCCTCTCCCGTCTTGCTCACCGGCATGTATCTCACCGACAATCCGTCCAACCGCACGAAATGGCAATTCACGCAGTCGAACCTGGCGCTCGATCCGGGGGCGCATCTGGTCGTGTGGTGTGACGAGCAGGAGACGCAGACGGGGTTGCACTCGAATTTCAAGTTGGGCGCCTCTGGAGAATATATTGCGTTGACTGCGGCAGACGGCATCACCGTTCTCGATTCGCTGACCTTCGGTCCGCAGAGCGCGAACGTTTCCTACGCGCGCGTTCCGGACGGCGGGGCGACATGGACATTTCGTTCGCCGACACCGGGATCATCGAACGGAGTGACGGGGGTAGAGGAGCACGTGGTTCCCGAACGGATCGAGGTGACGCTGTATCCGAATCCTTTCAATCCGAATGCAGTGATCAGTATTCAGTTATCAGCAGTCAGTTGGACAGATCTGAGGGTCTTTGATCTTCTGGGGCGCGAGGTTGCCATGCTGGTCAATGAGGTGATGCAGCCGGGAACACACCGGGTGGTCTGGAACGCAGAAGGATTGCCGAGCGGGATGTATCTGGTGCGGCTGGTGGCGGGGGGAACGGTGAAGGTGGTGAAGGGGATGGTGGTGAAGTGAGGGGAGTCATAGGGGGCTTTGGTAACCTCGCCAGGAAGGAGTCACATTCTTCGCGGAATTATCCCGGATAAAACCCCGGATAAGTCCCCGGATAAGTCCCCGGATAAAACCCCGGATAAAACCCCGGATAGAATCCGGGAGGTGCCAACACGGGAGTCCATCCATCGGCGATGGAAACTTCTCCCCCATTCCCCCGTCTCTTCTCTGTCCCAATCACGCACCTTCTCACCCAACGATCTTCATGCGCCTTCGCTCCCTCATCGCGTTTTGCCTGCTCATTCCTTTCGCCACCGCATTCGGCCAGCTTGCCTCCCTGCGTGGCATCGTGACCGACAGCGTCTCGCGCATTCCGATACATCAAGCCTCGATCACGCTCTCGAACCTCGGGGATCCGCGTGCCGTACTCCACGTGACCAGCGCTTCCGACGGATCGTTCATCTTCGAGTCCGTCGCCACCGGACGATATCTACTTCGCATCACACATCTCGCCTTTGACACCCTCACAACAACTCTGTGGGTTTCGTCGGCAACGGGTTCGCTGGAACCATTCCTCCTCCGCGAGCGGCCAATCCCTCAGCGGGAGGTCATCGTCACCGGCACTCCGCCGCCGGTCGAACAGATCGGCGACACGATGCAATTCTATGCGGGGGCGTTCGCCGTCAACAAGGACGCAAGCGCCGAGGAACTGATCACCAAGATGCCGGGCGTGACCGTCGAGGGAACCACGGTGAAGTCACAAGGGGAAGATATTCGCCGCGTGCTCGTGGATGGCCGTCAGTTCTTCAGCGACGATCCGATGATCGCGCTGCGGAACCTTCCGGCAGAGATCATCGAACGCGTGCAGGTCTATGATAAGATGAGCGACCAGGCTGAGCTGACGGGATTCGACGACGGTCAATCCGTCCGGACGATGAATCTCATCACGCGCTTGGACCGACGCAACGGCACGTTCGGTAAAGCATTCGCAGGATACGGAACCGACGACCGGTACGCCGCGGGGGTTTCCGGACATCGCTTCGACAACGAACAACGCATCTCCGTGTTCGGCCTGAGCAACACGACGAACCAGCAGAACTTCACCATGCAGGATATTCTCGGCGTGATGGGCAACACGTCGCGCGGACGCGGAATGATGGGGGGAGGAAGAATGATGGCTGGTGGCGGACGGCCCGGCGGAGGACGTGGCGGAGGCGGATTCGTTCCGGATGGCACAATGCTACAGCGTCTCGCGGGAGCGATGAACGATTTCCTCGTCGGCGAGCAGAATGGAATCAACCGTACGCATTCGTTCGGTGCGACGTTTCGCGATGAATGGGGAGGCTCCATCGACATCAACGGCAACTACTTCGTCAATCGGTCCAATAATCAGAGTGCACAGGATCTGAACCGCGAATATCTCACGGTGAGAGACACGGCTCAACTTTATTCAGAATCGAATAACGACGAGAGCGATAACACAAATCATCGATTCATGTTCCGCCTTCAGTACGAGATCGATTCGATGAACACGCTCGTCATCAATCCGCGCCTCACCGCGCAACTAAACGATGCTTCCGGGATCACACTTGGCCAGAATGCGCGGAACACAGGTCTCGTGCTCAACACCTCCGACGTCCGCAGCACGTCCGTAACAACGGGCTACAACGGCTCGATCGAGATCACCTATCGGCGAAAGTTTGACATCCCCGGTCGTTCCGTTTCGCTCCAGGCAAACATTTCACGGTCCGATCGGACCGGATCGTCGGCGCTCAGTGCGTTCACGCAATATCCAGGAGGCGGATCGCTTCCGATGGAAGCGCTCCAACAGGAGAGCGAAAGCCAGACCGATGGAACCACGCTCGGCTCCTCGCTGGTCTTCACCGAGCCTGTGAGCGAAACCGGATTGCTGCAGTGGAGCTATCGATTCTCGCGTTCGGAGAATCGGTCGGCCAAAACCACGACGGCCTTCGACACACTGACGGGCGCATATTCCATCTTCATCCCCTCTCGCTCGAACGAGTTCGACAACTCCAACGAGCGCCAGAGCGCGGGTGTGGGATTTCACTACAACGCATCCAGCTTGAACGCGCTGATTTCCACCGATCTCCAGTACTCACGAACATCGGCCGATTTCCGAACATCGTTTCCGAGCGTCGTGGACAAGATATTCCGCAACATCTTGCCGATGGCAACGCTGAACATCCGCTCAGACCGGACGATGTCGCTGCAGTTCCAATACCGCACATCGACGAACACGCCAAGTCCGTCCCAACTCCAGACCGCCATCGACAACACCAATCCCGTTCAGCTCTCCACCGGCAATCCCGACCTCAAGCAGACCTACACGCACTCCATCACCGGAAGATTCGGAATGCCGAACCCGCAGGAGCGGACGAGCTTCTTCGTGACACTCTCCTATTCGCGTTCAAACAACGCAATTGCGACGTCGGTTTTCCTCGCATCCCGCGACACGATTCTGCCGGGCGGCATCGAGCTCAAGCAAGGAACGCAGCTGAGCCGTCCGGTGAACGTCAACGGACAGCAGAGCGCACGCGCGTTCTTGATGTACGGCTTCCCCGTGGAGTTCCTCGGCAGCAACATGAATCTGAATGCGGGATTGACCCTGAGCAACTCTCCCGGATTGATCAACGGTGTGGAGAATCTCTCACGATCGACGAATTATTCGCAGGGGATCAATATCGTCAGCACATTCAGCACTGACATCGACTTCACGCTCTCCTACACGGGCAACTACACGTCAACGAAGAACTCCGTTCTTTCCACGTACGACAACACGTACTATTCCCACGTCGCAGGGGTGCGGTCAACGATCGATGTGTGGGAAGGATTGATCGTGCGGACGGATCTGACACAGCGGTACTATAGCGGACTCAAGAGTACCTTCACGCAACGGTACACGATGTGGAATGCGAGCATCGGCAAGAAGCTGTTCAACAACGACCAGGGAGAGATCACGCTGAGCGTGTATGATATCCTGAGGCAGAACACGAATATCAGCATTTCGACGACCGAGATGTACACGGAAACACAGCGCACGAACGCGCTCGGTCAATTCATTCTGCTGACGTTCACGTACACACTCCGGAGCTTCTGAGCCGTCGATTGACTGTGCGGCTTCTCTGATGTATCTTTGTCGACGGGATTCTTCCTTCTCTCCCCCTCACGACGCCCACAGACGATCTGGTACACCATGATCGGCACTCTCGTCACCCACTATCGAATTCTCAGCAAACTTGGCAGCGGCGGAATGGGGGTCGTCTACAAGGCGGAAGATCTCCAACTCAAGCGGACAGTCGCCCTGAAGTTCCTTCCTGTCGAATCGGCACGCGACACGAACGCCGACTCGCGCTTCTTGCAGGAAGCCCGCGCCGCTTCAGCGTTGGACCATCCCAACATTTGCGCGATACATGAGATCAGCAAGACCGAGGATGGGCGTCCGTTCATTGTGATGTCGTACTATGAGGGTGAAGGTCTTGATGGGAAGATAGCGGCAGGAGCTCTTTCCATCTCCGAGGCGGTGCGGATCATATCCCAGGTGGCCGAAGGCCTCGCAACCGCACATCGTCAAGGTATCATTCATCGCGACATCAAGCCCGCGAACATTCTTCTTACAACAGACCATACGGCGAAGATCGTCGATTTCGGAATCGCGAAACTTGCTGGCGGCGACCACCTGACAAAGACCGGCAGCACGCTCGGAACGGCGGCGTACATGTCTCCTGAACTCGTTCGAGGAGAAACGGCCACTCCACAATCCGACCTGTGGTCGCTCGGAGTGACGTTCTTCGAAATGCTGGCAGGAAGAAGACCATTTCGGGGAGAACACGAGGCGGCCGTGATGTACGAGATCCTCAATACGGATCCTCCATCGCTCCAACAGTTACGACCGGATGTCCCTCAGGAGATCGAGGCGATCGTCTCTCGCCTTCTCCAAAAGGAGACCTCTGCGCGGTTTGCCTCTGCTTCCGAGCTGATCGACGACCTGCGTTCCGCCGACACGCCGGCGCCTCACACCACGCACGACCACGGCATCGCTGTCATGTATTTTGAAAATATGAGCGCAGAACAGGATACCGAGCATCTGTGCGCAGGCATGACCGAAGACATTATCACCGATCTCTCGAAGGTCACCGGGCTGAAAGTGACGCCTCGAAGTGACGTTCTTCCGTTTCGAAACAAAGCGGTGAACATTCGGAAACTTGCGGAACTGCTGCGCGTCCGGTATGTGCTAGAAGGAACCGTGCGACGAAGCCAGCACCGGATTCGCGTGACCGCTCAATTGACGGATGTGCACACGGGATTTCCCGTCTGGGCCGACCGATTTGATTCTCAGCTGGAGGACTTATTCGATCTGCAGGACGAGATTTCCGGGAAGATCGTTCGGGCATTGCGCATATCGCTGACCGACTCCGAGAAGGCCGCTCTTGCGAAGCGACCAACAGACGACGTGCGCGCCTACGATTTCTATCTTCGCGGAAAGGAACTTATTCTCCGCCGGGGAAAAAGAAATGCTGAGCTCGCGATCCAGATGCTTGAGCGTGCCATTGCAATCGATACATCGTTCGTTATGGCGCTCGCGGGACTCGCCGAGGCCTTCTCCCATCTCTACACATGGTACGACAGGGAACCCCGATGGCTCGCGAAGATCATTGAGCTCAGCGAACAGGTTCTGACGCTCGAGCCGGACTCCCTCGAGGCCCGCCTGGCGCTCGCCACGGTCTATCTTCATCAGAATCGTCTGCTCGAAGCGAAGCGACTCTTCGCGAGCTTGGTTGAATCACAGTCGGACTATTATGATGCGTGGTTGTGGCTCGGCGTGGTGCAGGATCTCCTGGGTGAGCACGATGCGGCGATTGAGACCTACACACGCGCGATCGCATTGAAGCCGTACAGCGAGGAAGCGTGGACCCGCATTCGAATGGCGTATGACCGCAAAGGCGATCAGCAGTCGGCAGACAATGCGTGGCGCAAAATCGTGGAGTGCGGAAGCGAGAGACTTGCCATCAATCCGGATGACGCCGTGACGCGCAGTCGTGTAGCGGCGTCGTATGCGTACTTAGGCGACGCCGAGCGGGCGCGAGTCGAATTGCGCACTATCATGGACTCGCCGTCGAAGGACGGTCATGCACTGTACAACGCTGCGTGCGCGTATGCGGTGCTGAAGGACAAATCAGACATGCTGCAGTGTTTGAAGGTGGCGCTGGATGGGGGACAACTGTTTCGTACGTGGGTGAAGAAGGATCCGGATTTCAACGCGTTCAGAAATGACACCGATTTTCAGAAACTCGTCGAGCATTATCAGTAGTCACCGCTCATGTTGTTGATGCCTCTCCCAGTGATGCACCGCCGTTCCCCCGAATCCCTTCGCGCTGCGAAACGCCTTCACCACGGCCGCTTCGGCTGAATCGAGCGCGTTCCGATCGTTCCCGAACGTGATCCCTGACGCCGGCACCGGCGCAAGCCGATGCACCGGCCAGCTCACGAACTCCGATTCTATCCACTCCACACTCCCAACTCGGAGTTCCGAATTCGGTAAGTACCACACCTGAGCATCCTCTCCCTGCATCCTCATGGTCACGTGATACGGCGCCGATCCTTCGATGGGAAATCCGCGGTACGGCTCACCGCGAAAGATGACCAGCCATTCATCGGGCAGCAACTCGGTCTCCAGTGCGACAAGGACTTTCTTTCCCCTTGCACCCGCGAGCGCGATCTCATTCGATGCCGCATGGATGATCCCGTTCGTTCCCTCGGCCCGTGTCCGGTAGTTCATGATCCCGATCTCGTCCACAATGTCCAGGACCGCATCGAGTACGGGACGCCGTGCTTCGTCTTCGATGTACTCGTTCCGTTCGCCGTTCCATTCATCCTGATTGTCGAGCCAGCAGGGAATGTCCGCGCCGAACGTCAATCCGGTCCCGGTCAGCGCCGCACGCACTCGTTTCAGAAGCATGATGTAGGAAGAGAGGATGTCCGCGCGTCGCGCGCTGCCGAATCCGGAAAGCAAGTACGGCTCCACATCGAGATGCACACCCTGAAACCGAGCATCCGGCGGAACACGATCATTGTACGCCACGACCGCTTCGAGAAGTCTGATCAGAACGTCCTGCCGATCGGCGTGAATCATATCCGGAGCACCTTCCAGCGCATGCACTGTCACCCCGCATTGACGCATACGGGCGATCAGCGGCTGAAGGCGCGCCATGTCAAGAGTGAATCGGCTGCTCCCGGGATCCTCGTGCGGTGCCGGGATCTGTACGAACGCTTTCGTGATTCGCTCACGCCTGAGATACGACACGAGGGCATCTTGGAGCGGAAGATGTCGCATCAGCGAGTCGGTATTCCACACCCACGTAGCGCGCTCGAGAGCGGTGGCGGTTGCGGTATCCCTCTCCAACGGAACGATTCGCTCCTCGCTGCGTGCAACCCGTTTTGCGGAGAGGCGGATCGACTGGACGGTCAACCGATCCCCACCCGGATGATTCGCAACGGACAACACGCCGAAGCGGATCGATTCAAGCGACGGAACCATCCAGTCCCGCAGTGTGAATGTCGTATCAAGCGCTGATGTTTGAGCCATTCCCCGGCTCCCGCCGACAAGAATGAAGACAACACACACTCCAACGATAAGCGCATTCACTCGACCCATCCGTGCCGCTCAATCACAGTCCAACATTCGACAATCCTCATTTCGCTGGTCATACATTCACCGGACTCCTCCGATTCTATCCGGGATTTTATCCGGGGATTTATCCGGGGACTTATCCGGGGTTTTATCCGGGATAGATCCTGAAATCCTGGCATCAATCCCCCAATCCTCCCTCCCCCTTCAAGACCCTCGTCTCCCCCACGTCCAGCTTCACCACCCTGTCCGCGACGTCTTGCTCCGAAATCGCTTCCAATAACAGTTTCTCCGCAAAGTTCGGCTCGGGCTCCATCCCCTGAAAGAATGTCCCGTAGTGAATCGGGAGCATCATCCGCGCATTCACATCCCGCATGATCTGCAGCGCACCCTCCGGTCCGACATGCACGCGCGACGAAAAGATGCGAGAGTTCACCGGCGCGATCGGGATGGCCGCCAGATCGAATCCCCCGAACCGCCGGCCGATCTCCTTGAAGTGCTCTTCATGATATCCCGTGTCGCCCGCAAGAAACACGCGCACACCCTTGTACTCGATCACGTAGCCTGTATATCCCACTCTCCCCATCCAGCCAATATCAAACCCGTATCGGCCGGAGAAGTGCTGCACCGGTACCGCCGTGATGCGAACGCCGTCCCATTCCTGCATCTCCCATGTTTGCAACTCGATGGTCTCGAGAAATCCGAACTCCGGCGTGTACGGCGTTCCCCCCGGCGGAATGATCAGTCGTCCCTCCTTCGGCAGACGGTCGATGCTTCCATAATTGAAGTGGTCAAAATGGAGATGGGAGATGAGGGTGAAGTCGAGTCGCGTCAACACGCTCGGATCCAGCCCCGCTTCAATGGCACGCTGGGCAAGCATCCCGACCGTGTTCGAGAAGACGGGATCGATGATGAAGACCTTATCGTGAATCTGAATCAGAACGGACGCATGCCCGATCCATGTCGCTGCAAGTCTCACGCTGTCCCGGACCGGTGCGGTCGCCTTCTGCTCCACGGGCTTGATCGGTTCGACGATCTGACCGAGAGCGCGAGATGTATATCGTCCGAGGACGAAGGAACAACCCGAACCGAGGAATGAGAGAAGAAGGAGTATGGGGAGCAAACGAAACATGGGAAATAAGTATGTGATATGGTAGATGGCAAATGAATGAGCCTGGAGCCAATCCACAATCCGCAATCCGCAATCTGCAATCCGCAATTAAAAGAACCTCACCCCCACCTGATGTACCCACATTTCCGACTTCGGCGCGTAGTGAACATTGTACTCGATGAATCCGAACAGCGTCGACGCTCCGCCGACCGCGAAATCGTGCGGGGCTCCTGCGATCCATCGCCGCATCGCGCCGACATTGAGCGCGAGATATTCTCCTCGCTCGATGAGCGGTACATGACCGAGCACTCCTCCGGAGAATCCCCAGTGTGATCCCCGAAACTCACTCGTGTACAGCTGCGCTCCGATGAGCACTTCAACCGATCCGGTGAACCGCGCGGGGGGCTCCGTGAACAGCATCTTCCATGGCGTTGCGCGCTTCGTGAGTCCGAAGGAATACAGAAGCGGCATCACCTCCCACTCAAGCGCATAATTCGTTCCTGCATCGTGCGCCGTCCACGACATCCCCGGTATGGTCTGATACCAGATCCAGCCGGGCGTGGTCCAACCCAAGGGGGAGGCCTCCTGACCGAAAAGCGGAATGTCGAGTGCCGCCAGAAGAAGGAATGCCTTCCAGTATATGCCTGACCGCATCATACTGGAACTTAGAGTTTTATTCATGGAGGCACAAATCGGTTGCTTCGCCTCCATGTTCTTTGTACCTTTTATGTTACCCCACCATATGCTCACCCATCATCCAACAATATTTTCGAGGCGTGTTATGATCCGCTCTTTTAGAATGTTCGGCGGCGTCATGTTGATTCTGTCGGTCCTGTTGCTCGCTGGATGTTCTTCCCAGCCGCAGGCCGTGCGCATGGATGCCCCGAGTGCCGTGAAGCTGGATGGCGTTCAGGCCGGCCAGTTCGACACGGGCAAGATGTGGACGTTCGATTTTCCCCCCACCGAGTATTTCACACAGACCTACTCGTTCAATCCGACCAAGGATTGGTTTGAGAAGGCCCGCCTTTCCTCGCTGCGTCTCCCCGGCTGCACTGCCGCATTCGTTTCCGAGGACGGTCTGGTCATGACGAATCACCATTGCGTCCGCGGCTCGCTCGATCGCATCAATAAAGAGGGAGAGAAGCTCGGCAAGGACGGCTTCTATGCCACAACGCTTCCGGACGAGCGGAAGGTCCCGGGTCTCTACATCGACCAGCTCCTCGTGATTCAGGATGTGACGGGAGATGTTCAGGCCGCATTCAACTCCGGCAAGACCGAAGCGGAGAAGATCGCCAATCGCGCCGCCAAGATCACCGAGATCCAGGCAGCGCATGTTGCGAAGTTCAAGGAGACCTCGAAGGATTCGATGGTCTTCCAGGTCGTGACCTTCTACAACGGCGGACGCTATTCGCTCTATGGATACAAGCGTTACACGGATGTCCGCATGGTATACGCACCGGAAACCGACGTCGCGTTCTACGGCGGCGATCCGGATAACTTCACCTATCCGCGGTACGACTTCGACGTGTCGTTCTATCGCGTGTATGAGAACGATCAGCCGGTGAAGACCTCCAACTTCTACAAGTTCAGCAAGGCTGGTGCAAAGGAAGGCGAGGCCGTGTTCGTTATCGGGAATCCGGGAACGACCGACCGCCTCCTGACCGTCGCCCAGCTCGAGTTCAATCGCGATCTTTCCTGGCCGATGACCATTTCGATGCTGAAGAATATGATGGACGTGTACCAAAACCATGTCGAGAAGCATCCCGACCAACAGTTGAAGTACCAGAACACCATCTTCGGTATCTCGAATTCACTCAAAGCGTTTTCGGGCTTCCTCGGCGGTCTCGAGAATCCCGTCTACATGGCGAAGAAGCGAGATTTCGAGAAGAAGTTCCGCGATGCTGTACTGAGCAAGCCCGATCTCAAAGCCAAGTACGGTGATGTCTGGAAGGAGATCGCAACGTATCAGGACGAGCTCAGCAAGTTGTTCCCCAAGACGGCAGGCTACAGCGCCGCCATGCGACGAGGCGGCTCGACCTACCTCGGTGTAGCCTCCACACTCGTTGACTATGCGAAGGCCGCCAAAGGCCCGGCAGACAAGCTTCCCCGCCAGTATCGTCCCGAGAACCTCGAGATGATGAAGGGGCGAATGTATCCCCCCGACCTCAACACCGAGATTGAAGAGAAGATGATGGCAATGCAGCTGGAGATGAGCGCGAAGGCCTTCGCCGGTTCGAACGCCGCAATGAACAAGCTCCTCGGCGGCAAGACGGTGGATCAGACCGCGGCCTCGTTGGGAGCGACCTCCGTCGTTGCATCGAAAGAGAAGGCGCTTGAACTGTTCAACGCCGGACCGGATGCGATCCTCGCCTCGACCGATCCGCTCATCGCATACTATGCCAGCATCTTTGACGAAGCGCAGGTGTTGCGCACAAAAGCGCAAGAGCTCAACGAGAAGCAGGCCGCAAAGGTCCAGCTCCTCGGCAACGCGATGTATGATGTGTACGGCACCAAGATCCCGCCCGATGCGACATTCACCCTCCGCATCGCTGACGGTGTCGTGAAGGGGTACGACTACAACGGAACGATCGCGCCTCCCTACACGACGTTCTACGGGATGTACGATCGCTACTATTCACACCGCAAGCCCGACTGGACCCTGCCAGAACGCTGGCTGAATCCCCCGCCAACGTTCGACATGAGCACACCGATGAACTTCGTTTCGACGAACGACATCATCGGCGGCAATTCGGGAAGCTCCGTCATCAACCGCGACCTCGAGGTCGTCGGATTGATCTTTGACGGCAACATCGAGAGCCTCCCGGGCCGAGTCATCTATGATGAGGTTATAAACCGCTCTGTATCGGTCCACTCCTCCGGGATCCTCGAAGGCCTGGAAGACATCTACAAGGCCGAGCGCATCGTAAAGGAACTGCGCGCAGGAAAGATGGAATAAGCATTCGTCCGTTCACCGAGAGTCACACACGCAGGGCGGCTTCGGCTGCCCTGTTGTGTCTTAGAGAAAAGACCACCACGGATTACACAGATTTTCACAGATGTTTGGATATGTAACGTCAAATTAGTGCCGTTTCCAAAAAGTTGGCTTGTGTTTCTTGAGCGCGTCGGTCTGAGCGTGCCTGCCCCTGCGCTTTGTGCGGGGTCGAAGACCGACGATTGAATCCTGGTCATCCTTCGACTCCTCGACAAGCTCGGAGCTCAGGATGACCGCCAAAGAACACAAGGGGACATATTTGAACCGGCATTAGATCTGTGTCCATCTGTGTAATCTGTGGTAATCGCTGTCATCGACCCGGGTTGCATTCCGCACGGGGCGTTCGTATCTTGGGGCGGAGGCAGAGCGATGGCAACAGGAGAGAAAAAGAAACACATCCTTATCGTCGACGATGAAGAGATCTGGCTGTCGGTGATCTCGCAATATCTGAAAGCCCAGGGATATGGCGTCGTCACGGCCAGCAGCGGGGCGGACGCCCTCTCCGCGCTCAAGTCCTTCACACCCGATCTCATCATGAGCGACGTCCGCATGCCGGACATGAATGGATTCGAGTTTGTCGATACGCTGAAGCGACGGCCGTCCACAAAGACCACCCCTGTGATCTTCCTCTCGGCAATTGACGATTTCGATGCACGCCGTGTTGCACGCGACATCGGCGCAGCCGACTACCTGGTCAAGCCCCTTGATGCCGCGGATGTCGGCGCCATTCTCAAGAAATTTCTCGCACGCTGAACTGCCCGGCCTTCCGATCCATGGCCTTCAGTAGTCTCCGCAAATTCCGCGCGTCACTCGGTCCCGTTGAACAGGCGCAGGTCGTCGTCTCGACCGCCGTCGTCGTCACGCTGGTGACCATTCTGGTCGTCCGCATGACGGGTGGCATGTACCGCACTCCCGAATGGCTGTTGTTCGGCAGCATCCTCACGGTCGGCGTGTTCGGGTTCATCATCGTGTTGTTGACGCTGAAGTACGGGCGCGTGCTCGAAGAGCAGAAGCAGGAACTCCTGGCGCTCAAGACGATGGCGGAGTCGGTCAACCGCGCGATCGATCGCAAGATCCTGTTTCAGAACGCTCTCCGTACCATCACGCAGTTGCTGGAGCTGCAGTACGTTTGGCTCTATCAGATCGAGAACTCCCGCCTCGTGGCGACCGCGTCGTGGGGGATCGAAGAGCTCCCGCCCCCCGTGTTTCGCAGCAGCGAACCGATATCGTCGGAAGAACTGGAATCTCTCCGCACGCCACAGATCCAGCGCGCTCCCTCGCGTCTGAGCGATCCCTGGCCGCATGGTGTGATCCGCTCGTGGGCTTCCGTTCCCATCATGATGAAGGAGCAGTTCTTCGGTCTCATCGTCGCCGCAAGTCGGAATCGTTCGGACCTCTCGACCAAAGAGGTCGAAATGATGACCGCCTTCGCCAACCAGATCGGCGTCGCGATCGAAAATGCCGTGCTGTTCGACCGGGTTCGAATGTCCGAAGAACGCTACATGGACCTCTTTGAACATTCGCCGGATATGTACCACCTCGTGAACCGCGACGGGATCGTCGTGAGCTGCAATCAGACGGAAGCCAACCGGCTCGAATATCAGAAGGACGACATCGTCGGGCACTCGGTACTGAAGCTCTATCCCCCCGCGTACCACGAACAGGCGATGAAGCGGCTGCACGAGATCTTTGCCCAAGCGCGTGAAATGACCGATCTCGAAGAGCAGATGGTCAAGAGTACGGGAGAACTGATCGACGTCAGTATCAACTCTTCGCTCATCAAGGACCCATCGGGGCGGCCGGTGGTGATGCGCATCGTGGCGCGGGACATCACCGAGCGCAAGCGCTTGGAAGCAAAGATCATCCACGCCCAGCGGATCGACAGCATCGGGAATCTTGCTGGGGGCATCGCGCATGACTTCAACAATATCCTGACCTCCATTCTCGGCTCTACGGGCATCATGAAGCGGAAAATGCGGAAGCAGGATCCCTGGTACAATTTCGCGGACATCATCGAAACGGCGGCGCGACGCGGAGCAGGCCTGACCCGGCAATTGCTCACGTTCGCACGGAAGACCGCCGTCCATTTTCGTCCTGTCGTTGTCAACGACATCATCGAGGAAACCCTTCGTCTGTTCGAGCGGAGCATTGACAAGACGATCACCGTCGTGTACACACCGCCAACTGAGTTCAGTGTCATCAATGGCGACGACGGACAGATCCAACAAGCGATCCTCAATATCCTCATCAACGCACGGGATGCAATGCCGGATGGCGGAACGATCACGATCGTCAGCGAGACGATGCAGATCGATGATCGGCAATCCGCCCCCGGACCGGAGAACCACTCGGGACGGTTCGTCGCGGTCAGCATCATCGACACCGGCGTGGGAATGGACGTCCAAACGCAGCAGCGCATCTTCGAACCGTTCTTCACAACGAAGTCACAGGGGAAGGGAACCGGGCTCGGTCTGGCGGTCGTCTACGGCGTCGTGAATTCCCACGGAGGATTCGTCACCGTACGGAGCGAACTCGGGAAGGGATCTTCGTTCAACCTTCATTTTCCCGTGCTTGAAGGGGCCGACGGATATCGCCGCCCGGCACGGCAACAACGGCTTCCCCGCGGGACGGAACGGATCCTCGTCGTCGACGATGAGCCGGGTGTCGGCGAGACCATCCGAAACATGCTGTCCAATCTCGGGTATGAGGCGGTCGTTGTGGACAATGGACGAAAGGCGCTCACGCTGCTGCGAAAGAAGGAGCCCTTCGATGCGGTCATTCTCGATCTCAACATGCCGAAGATGAGCGGCAAGGCGACGTTTGCCAAGATCCACGATCTCGACAAGAAGCTGCCGATCATCATTTCGACCGGCTACAGCGATCAATTGGAGGATTTCACTTCGCTCCGCACCGCCGCCGCCGCGTTCATGCAAAAGCCGTATCAGCTGGAAGAGTTGTCGCGGACGCTGAGGACCGTGCTGGACGGGAGATAGCTAATAGCGTTTAGCGATTGGCCATTAGCGGTTGACTTATAACTTTTGACTTTTGACTTTTGACTTCTAACTTACCCTCATGGACCTTCTCGAATTCGGCTCCGCACTCAAGAATCGTCGCGTCGCTCAGCAAGTGTCGCTGACCGACATCGCCGCGGAAACGCGCATCAACATCCGATTTCTCGAAGCGATCGAGCGCGGGGATTTTCATGTCCTTCCGCAAACGTATGTACGCGCATTCCTTCGCGAGTATGCCCTCATTGTCGACCTTCCCGCGGAAGAGGTGATGCGGCAATACGATGAGATCCTCGGAACGCCGGCGCAAGCAACAGCACCCCACCCCGAATCATCGTCCGTACGGATCGAGGCCTCGGGTCTTTCCCGTCAGCAGAAACGGGTTCTTGCGGTCGGAGGGGGCATCATCGTTCTCCTTGCAGTAGCCCTCTTTATTACGCTTCAGCCGGGAAGCGAACCGATGACGACGCCTGAGGTCTCGTTCGACCGGGTCATTCGTGAGAACGAAGCGGCCGCGCTCCGACAGCGCCCGATCCCCGCACCCTTCGTGCCACCCGTGATCGTCGACAGTCTGCGTTTGGAGATCTTCACGACCGATTCGGTCTGGGTCAGTCTCGTCGCGGACACGGAAGCGGCGCAGGAGTTCCTCTTCGCGCCAAACCGGACACGCCGCTGGATGGCAAAGGAACGGTTTCTTCTGACGATGGGAAATGCCGGCGGCGCAACGTTCCGACTGAACGGAACCGACCTCGGCGCACTTGGACGGCGTGGTGCCGTGCTCCGGAACATTCCCATCACGCACAATACCGTGAAGCCCCCCCCCGTTGTCGAACAACCGGCCCCATGAGTGCATCCGCCGCGAAGACGATCGAGGAACTGCGGCACTCCATCCTCGAACATGATTATCGCTACTACGTCCTCGCTCAACCGACGATCACCGACGAGGAGTACGACAAACTCCTCCGCCAACTGCAGGATCTCGAATCACGCCATCCGCACCTCGTGACCCCGGACTCTCCGACGCAGCGTGTCGGCGGCCAGCCAACGAAAGAGTTTCTGACCGTCACGCATGCGGTTCCGATGCTGAGCCTCGCCAACACGTACGACGAGGAAGATGTGCGGGAATTCGACCGGCGCGTGCGCGAAGGATTGTCGGCGCCGTATCGGTATGTCGCCGAACTCAAATTCGACGGGATCGCCATCAGTCTCGTGTATGAGGATGGACTGCTCGTCCGCGGAGCGACCCGCGGCGATGGAACACGCGGCGATGATATCACCGCGAACCTGAGGACGATCCGCTCCATTCCGCTCCGGCTTCGCTCCGTGAAGAACGCATTCCGGTCGATCGAAGTGCGGGGAGAGGTCTACATGCGCCGCGACGACTTCGAACGGCTCAATGCCGAACGGGAAGCGGCCGGCGAACGATTGCTCATCAATCCCCGCAACACGGCTGCCGGCACGCTCAAACTCCAGGATCCGCAAGTCGTCGCGACCCGTCCGTTGCAATTCAGCGCATACTACCTGCGCGCGGATGGAGGGACACTTTCCAGCCACCAGGCGAACCTGCAGATCCTCCGCGACCTCGGATTTCCCGTGAGCGAGCATACGAAGATATGCCCGACGATCGATTCCGTCGTCGAGTACTGGCGAGCCTGGGAGGCGAAGCGCGATTCGCTTCCGTACGACATCGACGGCATCGTGGTGAAGGTCGATGCGCTGGCGCACCAGCAGGAACTCGGCGCCATCGCCAAAAGTCCGCGATGGGCCGTCGCATTCAAGTTTGCCTCCCGTAGCGCGACCACGCGACTCAACGACATCCTCTTCCAGGTTGGACGAACCGGAACGGTCACTCCTGTAGCCGGCCTTGAACCGGTCTTCGTCGGCGGTTCGACAGTCTCCCGTGCTACACTTCATAATGAAGACTATATCGCCGACCTGGATATCCGCATCGGCGACACCGTTGTCGTCGAAAAAGGGGGCGATGTCATTCCCAAGGTGAGCGGTGTTGTCACGGAGAAGCGCCCGGCATCCGCGCGCCGTTTTCGGTTCGCAACGCAATGTCCCGAGTGCGGCTCACGCCTCTTCCGTCCGGAGGGAGAAGCGAATCACTATTGCGAGAACAGCGATTGTCCCGCTCAAGTGCGCGGACGGATCGAGCACTTTGCCTCGCGCGGAGCGATGGACATCGAAGGATTGGGCGAGGCCGCCATCGATCAATTCGTCGACCAGGGATTGCTGCATACGATCGGGGATGTGTACGATCTTCACGCACAGCGTGAAGCCCTGATGCGGCTGGAGCGCTGGGGAAAGAAGAGCGTTCAGAATCTCCTCGACGCGATCGAAGCGAGCAAGCAACGGCCGTTCTCGCGTGTGCTGTTTGCACTCGGGATCCGCCACGTCGGGGCCGGTGTCGCTCAACTTCTCGCGCGTCAATTTCCGACCATCGATCTCCTCCTGAAGGCACGGAAGCACGAGCTTGAACAGGTGAGCGGTATCGGACCGCGTATTGCCGACAGCATCGAGCGGTTCTTCGCGGACGAGCACAATCGCGCGTTGGTCAACCGATTGCGGGCTGCGGGCGTCACAATGCAGGAAGAGCGGCGGGCAGACACGACGGGGCCCCTGAACGGAAAGACCGTGGTGCTCACCGGAACGCTTTCCTCCATGACACGCGATGAGGCAAAGGAACGCATCGAGGACCTTGGCGGGAAGATAACGTCGACCGTCAGCAAGAATACCGATTTTGTCGTCGCAGGGGCAGAACCGGGCTCAAAACTGACGAAAGCGAGAGAATTGGGGGTGCGGGTACTTGAAGAAGAGGAATTTTTGCGGTTACTTACGGGGAGGAGGCTGTAAAATCACTCCATTCACTATCGAAGGAAACCCTATGTCTACGCGCATGCTGCGGTATTGTCTGGTCTTTGCGCTCGTACTGCTCGTTTCCGTCGCGGGGTTCGGCCAAATGCGAAGCGGAAAATTCGGCGTCGGCCTTGCGGGGACGGCCTCGTTGCTTCAGTGCGACTACTCGAAGACCGACATGAAGTACGGTGGCGGCATCAGCCTGAGCTATTCGATGACCGAATACCTCGGCCTGCGGTCGACGTTCCTCTTCGACCAGATGCAGTTCACGAACGGCATCACCGGCGAGAAATTCACCACGAACGTCTTCTCGGGGAACGCGTATCTCAGCCTCGACATGATGCCGAACAGCAGCATCAATCCCTTCGTGTTGGCAGGCGTCGGACGCGCTTATTTTGACGGCAAAGGACTTGATGGTGTCACGGATCTCGTCGGTTCGAGCTTCGACCTTCATATGATCGCCGGCGGAGGGTTCGACATTTTCATGAATGAATTCATCTCCGCGACCGTCATGGGCGAGTATGTCATCACCGGCAATGATTGGTATGATGGCCTGAAGGCCGGCGGCGCGAGCGACAGTTACGCGCGGATCAGCCTTCAGTTCCGATATTACTTCTTCGACGAGGGCTTCGTTTCGCAGATGCTGGAAGCCCTGAAGGAGCGATATCGTCCGAAGGGAAAGAAGTAAGGGTGTTCAACGGGTTTCGCCGGCGGGTGGGGTTGTCCTACTCCCGGTTTCGGTTTCGCAAGGAACGCGACCGGCAAACGGATTTTCCCGAGGCATTTGCACGCGCACGACGCGCCCTCGTGTTGTATCCGGAATCCCCTATCGATGCCGATTCATCGGTCGCGCTTCTCCGGTTCTTATCCGACCGGTTCTCTGACGGTCTGACGGTTGTCATTCGCCAAGACCTTCGTTCTGCGGTGTCGACTGTTCCGCGCCTCAAGACGGTCACCTACGACCCGACCGATGTGACACGCTGGTACACGCCGCGCAGCGGGCTCGTGCGGCGCATGAATGTTTCGACGTTCGATCTCGCGCTCGACCTGAATACGCAGTTGATGCTCGTCAGCGCGTTCCTGTGCAAGGCATCGAGCGCTCCATTGCGCATCAGTTTCGCAAAAGAGCAGGGGGATCGGTTCTACAACGTCCAGTTTCAATCCAGGGGATCCAGCTCCACCCCGGCACGCTATCAGGGATTGATGCGGTGTCTGGAAATGTTCGTACGCTCCTAACGGAGGCAGGTATGCACGTTGAGACAAAGAAGAATGGGAACGCGACAGTCTTCAAGATCAAGGAACGCCGACTGGACGCGACCGTGTCGCCCGAATTGAAGGGAGAGTTCTTGCTCATCTGCAAACCCACCCTGAAAGAACTCGTTGTGGATATGTCCGCCGTTGAGTTCTGCGACAGCAGCGGGTTGAGCGCCCTGCTCATCGCCGAACGCAAGATGCGGGAGAATGGCGGCGTCGTGAAGCTTGCCGGAGTGCAGAAGAAGGTTCTCTCTCTCATCAAGATCTCGCATCTCGACCGCGCATTCCAGATCTACGATACGGTCGCCAAAGCAGTCAAGTGAATGGCGGCGATGTTCTCCGCCTCCCTGAGAAGGTCCCTTCTCTCTTCGGATTCATGAAGAGAAAGGGATTTTTTCTTTCACCACCTACGAACCTGAGGGACCATCGCCGTGGGATTTGCAACTCTTGATTACGCCATCATCATCGTGTATCTCATCGGCGTCACCGTCGCCGGGATCCTCATCTCAGGCCGCCAACGGTCGAGCAAAGATTACTTTCTCGGTGGGAAGGAAATGTCCTGGTGGTCGGTGGGTTTCTCCATCGTTGCAAGCGAAACGAGCACGCTCACCTTCATCAGCATCCCCGGCCTCGCGTTCAAGGGCAACATGCACTTCCTCCAGCTCGCCGTCGGGTACTTCATCGGGCGGTTGCTGGTCAGCGTGATCTTCATCCCGGCGTATTATCGCGGCGACCTGGAAACGGCGTATGATTTTCTCGGCAAACGCTTCGGGCTTCCCCTCCGGCAGTTCACATCCACCGTCTTCATCATCACACGCGTGCTCGCCTCCGGTGTGCGCCTGTTCGCCACCGCCATTCCGGTGCATCTGATCACCGGTTTGGATTATCCGACCAGCATTCTCCTGATCGGCACATTCACGCTCGTCTACACCTACCTTGGCGGCTTGAAGGCGGTCGTCGCGATGGATGTCGTTCAGCTGTTCATCTATCTCGGCGGCGCGTTCGCCTCGATGGTGCTGATCCTGCACACGCTCCCGAACGGCTGGAGCGACGTGGTCGCGTTCGCCACGGCGAACGGCTTGAACAAGCTCGAGATCATCAATCCGAATTGGGGCGATTCGTTCTGGTCCTTCCTCGCCAGCCCCTACACACTCGTCGGCGGACTGCTTGGCGGGACGTTCCTCACGATGGCGTCGCACGGGACCGACCAATTGCTCGTCCAGCGGTTGCTCGGCTGCAAGTCGCGATGGGACAGTCAGCGTGCGTTGATGCTCGATGCGACATTCATCGTCATCCAATTCGCATTCTTCCTTGTGCTCGGATTGTGCTTGTATGCATTTTACGGCGGCGTGACATTCCAGCAATTGGGCTTGAACACATCGGACGAGGTCTTCCCGAAATTCATCGTAGAGAACCTCCCCACCGGATTGGCCGGATTGGTCGTTGCAGGCGTGCTTGCATCCGCCATGGGGACGCTCTCGTCCTCGATCAGTTCGCTCGCGTCCTCGACGTTCCTGGATCTCTTCAAGCTCACAAAGCGCGGGAAGGCGACGGAGGGGGAGCGCGAGGTGCGATGGTCGCGGTTCTTCACGCTTGTGTGGGGCGTCGTTCTCATCGGCGGCGCAATGTTGTTCACCGACACGAAGAATCCGGTCGTCGAGCTGGGCTTGAAGATCGCATCGTTCACCTACGGCGGACTGCTCGGCACGTTCTTCCTCGGACTGCTGACGAAGAAGACGAATCAGCGGGATGCGATGATCGGTTTCGTCTTTGGGCTCATCGCCATGACGCTCATCCTGAGCCTCACAACGGTGGACTTCACCTGGCACACCTTCATCGGGTGCGCGGTAACGATCATCGTTGGAAATCTCAGCCGGATGTTGCGTCGTCGGGCAGGCTGATGTTCAGAAGATGATCGCAGAGGAAAACAACAAACATGCCTCCGCGTACGTCGGCACGACATGCGGTACCTTCGATAACCGTGCTGGATCGCCAGTTTCGGAGATATCTGGATTTCCTCCGGTTCGAAAAGAACCTCTCTCCTCATTCCCTCTCCTCCTACTCCTTCGACTTCGCGAAGTATCGCCTGTTCCTCGCGGACAAAGGCATTACCGATGCCGCGAAGGTCGAGGAGGCGCACATCTCGGGGTTCATCGATTCGTTGCACATGCGCGGGTTGACGGCACGCAGCATCGCGCGGGCGATGTCCGCTGTCCGGGGATTTCACCGGTTTCTGATCGGCGAAGGTGAAGCGAAAGACGATCCGACACAGGTGATCGATGCGCCTCGCCGTGAGAAATCCCTCCCAACCGTACTCACCGTTCACGAGGTTGACGCATTGCTCGCCCAACCGGATACGACCGAACGGCTCGGCATTCGCGACCGCGCCATTCTCGAGACGATGTACGCCACGGGGGTTCGGGTCTCCGAGCTCACGGGGATGGAATTGAACAGCATTCAGAAGGATGAACGACTTGTGCTCGTGCGGGGGAAGGGCTCGAAGGAACGGCTCATCCCGATCGGTGGTTCGGCGCTGAAATGGGTCGACGAGTATCTGAGGCAGACGCGTATTCATCTTGCATCGCGGGGAAAGGCGAAGAACATCCTGTTCCTGAACGCGCGCGGCTCGAAGCTCTCGCGGATGGCGGTCTGGAAGATGATCGCGAAGTACTCTGCCGCCGCAGGAATCGCGAAAGAGGTCCATCCCCACACACTTCGTCATTCATTTGCGACACACCTGCTCGAGGGGGGCGCCGATCTGCGCGCGGTTCAGGAGATGCTGGGACATGCAGACATCTCGACAACGCAGATCTACACGCACATCGACCGGGAATATTTGAAGGAAGTGCACAAGACGTACCATCCAAGATCCTAGTGTATTGATGATTGTTGAGTTTTGATCGTTGATTGTGGAAGCCCTCGTTTCTTGAATTCCGTCCCATTTTTCGGTACTCTGTATGTACTATGATTCCCGCCGGTACTCCGGGCCGATGCTTCGGGGTCTTCTGTCGGGATTTTTTTTGTGCTGGAGAACAGGTCATTGGAAACTCTGTACGTCCTTCCCATTCTTCTCTTTTCCGTCGTCGTCCATGAAGTGGCTCACGGCTGGATGGCTTATCGGCTTGGCGATCCCACCGCGCGCGACATGGGACGTCTGACGCTGAATCCCATCCCGCACATCGACCCGATCGGGTCCATCGCAATTCCCCTGCTTTCGTACATCTCCGCTGGAGCGGTCTTCATCGCTTGGGCCAAACCGGTTCCGGTTAATCCGATGTTCTTCCGGAATCCACGGCGCGACGATATTCTCGTCTCCGTCGTCGGACCGTTCTCAAACATGCTTGTCGCCGCCTTCTGCGCGGTTGCGTACGTGCTCAGCGTTCGGCTCATTGGTCCGCTTGAGAATCTTCCCACCGGGTTCGAGACCAGCGCGGCCGAGTTCGTCACGAAGATGTTCCTCGCCGGAATAACGATGAACATCTTCCTCGCCGTGTTCAATATGATCCCGGTCCCGCCGTTGGACGGTTCACACGTCCTCTCCTCAGTGCTTCCGCCCGAGATCGGTGAGCGTTACCGGCAGATCGGATTCTTCGGCATCATCGTCGTGCTCTTCCTCATGCGGGTCGAGCCGATCCGCGATGCGCTCTACGCGATCGTGCTCACCCTGCGCATTCCGTACGAATGGTTCATCCATCTCCTGATCTGACCATGTCCGACCGACGCATCCTTGCACTTGCGGAAGGCAAGTTCAGTCCGCTGAAATCCAAGACGGCAAACGCCGCGCTCCTCTATTTTCCAGAGCAGGTCGTCGCCGTTGTCGACAGCACGAAAGCGGGTCAGGTGGCGCGAGACACCCTGGGCTATGGCGGCAGCGTTCCGGTCGTCAAGACGATCGCGGACGGCTTGAAGTTCCGTCCAACGCATCTGCTCATCGGCATCGCTCCTCCTGGCGGAATCCTCCCTGAATCGTGGCGTTCCGACATTCTCTTCGCGCTCCGGAGCAAGCTTCACGTTCTCTCCGGGTTGCACACGATCTTGTCTGACGACGTGGAGTTCGCCGCCGAAGCAGCTGCGAATGGCGTGACCATCACGGACTATCGAAAGATCCCCCACGAGGCCGAGGTCATCCCGACCGGTTCCTGGAAGACACGGAAAGCGAAGGTCATTCTGACCGTCGGCACCGATTCGAACATCGGCAAGATGACGGTATCGTGGGAAGTGCAGCGCGAGCTCGTGCGACGCGGCCACAAGGCGGACTTCGTCGCAACGGGACAAACCGGGATGTTGCTTCGCGGACGGGGCATTGCCGTCGATTCGATCATCAGCGACTACATCTCCGGGTGCATCGAGCGAGAGATCGACCGGTCGGTCGCAGAGGGATACGATCTTGTATTCGTAGAGGGACAAGGGGCGCTCACACAGATGGCGTATTCGGGCGTGACACTCGGCCTGATCCATGGATGCATGCCGGACGCGCTCATTCTCTGTCATCAGCCGACGCGCACGGTCGACAATTTCGGCTATCCGCTCATTTCCATTCCAGACGCGATCCGACTGCACGCGGAGGTGCTCCGGCATTTCCGTCCCGCCCCCGTCGTCGCCATCGGCATCAACTCCATCGGATTATCCGACACACAGCTTGCTGACGCGATACGAGCGATCGAAACGGAAACAGGATTGCCTGCATCGGATGTGTTGAGAAACGGACCGGGGAAGATTGCGGAAGCAGTGGTCAGTAGTCAGTGGTCAGTGGTCAGTGTCCAGTAGTTGGATCTCAGAAGTCAGAATGCAGGTTGCTACGAAATCACCGAATCAACCAATCACCAGGCGCCTTCTAAGGCATCCCATGAAATACTTTTGCTACCGTGATAACCAACTGTTCTGCGAAGATGTTCCTGTTCAGGAGCTCGCAGAGGAATACGGCACGCCGTTGTACGTGTACAGCAAGAACGAGATCCTGGAGAACTATCGCGCGTTCGATGCGGCACTGACAGGCATCGACCATCGGGTATGCTACGCATTGAAGGCAAATGCAAATCCCTCCATCCTGAAGATGCTGGCCGAGGAAGGGGCGGGGGCGGATGTTGTGTCTGCGGGAGAACTGTATCTTGCGATGAAGGCGGGATTCACACCGGACCGCATCGTGTTCGCCGGCGTCGGCAAGCGTGATGACGAGATCGAATTCGCGCTTCAGCAAGACATTGCCGGATTCAACGCAGAGTCGACGGCGGAACTGCAGGCGATCTCCCGTATTGCGTTGCGCATGCAGAAGAGGGCGCGCATCGCACTTCGCATCAATCCGGACATTGACGCGCAGAGTCATCCGTACATCACGACCGGACTGCAGAACAACAAATTCGGGATTCCGGCGACGAAAGCGCTCGAGACGTTCCAGTATGCCTCCTCGCTGCCATCGCTTGAGATCACGGGTGTCCACACGCACATCGGATCGCAGATCATCAAGACCGAACCGTTCGTCGCCACGGCGCAGTATCTTGCGGGGCTGGTGACGCAGTTGCGCGAGGCTGGCATTCATCTGAAGCACATCGATTTCGGCGGAGGGATTGGTGTTCGATACTTCAACGCGCTTCGGCACGAAATGCTTCCCGTGGAGGATGGCACACACGACACGATCCCTGTCTTGGGAGATTTCCTCGGATCCTTCTTGCCGATCCTTGCGGGCACCGGATGCGCCATTTGGCTCGAACCCGGACGGTCGATCATTGCTGAGGCCGGGGCGCTGCTGACGCGTGTGCTGTATCTCAAGGAGAACGGCGAGAAGCGGTTCGTGATCGTTGATGCGGCGATGACGGACTTGCTGCGGCCAAGTTTGTATCAGGCGCACCATCAAGTTGTTCCTGCGATGCTTGACACGTACGAGCGCATCACGGCCGACGTGGTGGGTCCGGTGTGTGAGACGGGAGATTTCCTCGCGCGCGATCGGGTTCTTCTCCGGACGAAGCAGGGAGAAGTGCTGGCGATCATGACGGCGGGGGCATACGGATTCGTGAACGTTTCGCATTACAATGGACGGCCGAATCCAGCCGAGGTGCTGGTCAACGGGGAGCGCGTGAAAGTGGTGCGGGTGCGGGAGGGGGTGGAGGATTTGTAGGTGAGTTCGGAGATGGGGGTGAGGGAGGAGGGAGGGCGGAATTCGGAGCGGGGGTTTTTGGGGGGGCAAAGCCCGCCCCTTAGGGGGCTTAAGGGGCTTAAGCCCTCTTCATCAAGTTGGGCTGATTTTCCACGAATTCCACTCGGAATCAGCAATTTCCCAATTCCGCCCCTTCCCCAATTCTCCTTCCCGCAAGCAACATCCAAATACTTCTCTTCGTTTCCGTATATTATAATTCAATTCTCCTGTTCCATCGTGAGTAAGAACCCGTGCTGAAACGCATCGTCTCCTCGTTCAAATCCCTCTTTGCACCGAAACCCAAGATCGCGCAGAAATCCACCGCGCATCCGCCAAAAGACTCGACGCATCCGAAGAAGACCCGATCCACGCCTCCGCATGAGAGATCAGGACTTCCGCCGTCAGCGCATGAGAAGCGGCGGAGAGAAACTCGAGATGAGTACGCTGCGCGACATGCGGCAAAGAAGCCGGTCCGCAAAGAACACCAAGCGCCTCCGCCACCTCTTGTGGAATCCCCATGGGATCCATCTGCGTTCAAGATCCCCGTCGTCGACGGCAAGACCCGCTTCCATGATTTCACATTGTCCTCGTCTGTGATGCATGCGATCTTCGATCTCGGGTTTCAGTACTGCACCCCGGTGCAGGCGGAAACACTGACCAAATCGCTCCACGGCGAAGATGTCGTTGCCCAGGCGCAGACCGGGACCGGAAAGACCGCGGCCTTTCTGATCACGATCTTCGAACATTTCATGCGCAATCCTCTCAAGGAGAAGCGTCCCCATGGAACGCCTCGCGCCTTGATCCTCGCGCCGACGCGTGAGCTCGTCATGCAGATCGAAAAGGATGCGCGCGGACTCGGGAAGCACATTCCGTGCGGCATTCTGGCGCTCGTCGGAGGCATCGACTACCAGAAGCAGCAGAACGCGCTGAAGAATCAAGACAGCGACGTCCTCATTTGCACGCCGGGTCGCCTGCTCGACTTCAAACGAAAGCACCTTGTCGATCTTTCCCATGTCGAGATCCTTGTGCTCGACGAGGCCGATCGGATGCTGGACATGGGATTCATCGATGCCGTCAAGTCGATCGTCATCAGCACACCGCCCAAGGCCAAGCGGCAAACGATGTTCTTCTCCGCAACAATGTCCGGTGATGTTCGTCGACTTTCTGAATCCTGGACCCGGCAGGCGTTCGAGGTGAACGTGACACCGGACATGCTCGCTGTTGACACCGTCGAACAGATCACGTACATCACCACTCAACACGAAAAGCCGGTGCTGATGTACAACCTCATCAATCAGAAACATCTGAACCGCGTGCTGGTGTTCGTCAATCGCCGGGACGAGGCACGCGACCTCAATGACACGCTCAACTCGCACGGCGTGGACAGCACTCTGCTCTCCGGAGATGTGGACCAGCGACAACGCATGCATCGGCTGGAACGGTTTCGCGAAGGGAAAGTTCGCGTGCTGGTGGCGACCAACGTCGCTTCACGCGGCCTCCACGTCGAAGGAATATCCCACGTCATTAACTACAACATGCCGTCGGATGTTGAAGAGTACGTCCATCGCATAGGACGCACGGGACGTGCTGGCGCAAGCGGAACATCGATCAGCTTTGCGGATGAATATGATTCGTACGAGATCGTGAAGTTGGAAGAGTTCCTTGGAAAGAAGATTCCCTGCACGTATCCGGATCCGCATTTGTTGGTCCCAATTCCAGACGAGGTCGTCAAGAGCGCGGCAGCACACGACGAGGAGCGTTCAAAGCGTCGGTCAAGCCAACCGCGTCCGCGTGGACCGCGAAGACGACCGAAGCCGAGATAGATGCGACTGGCCGGGTCAATGGTCGGGCTTGTTTGCTGTCGTCTCGTGTGAATCTGTGAAATCTCGTGGTGGTCTTGAGTTGCGGCCAACCCTTTTTACTTCTGATTCTTGACTTCCGCTGAATGCTCCAGGCTCAACGGCTTGAGGCTCTCTGGCCCCGGGGCATTGCTCCGTGGATCGCTCTGGGCAAATCAGTAAAAACTGGGTTCGACTTCGAACTCTTGGGCTTTGCCTTTCCGCTGTTCCTTCGGTATTTTGCCTTCCGCGAACTCTCTGAGTTTCCAGGAGTGTTTCCCAGTCGCTACCATTTCTTCCTCGTTGTCGGACGGAGTTCTCCGTCATGCGCATCGGCATTCTGGCGGATATTCATGAGGATATCGTCAGCCTCGACTTGGCTCTGGACGTGCTCGATGGCTACGAATGCGATCGCATCGTTTGCCTGGGTGACATCGTCGGATTCACTCTCCCCTTCTATCAGTACATCACATCCCGCAACGCCGAGGCGTGCGTGGATCGGATCCGCCAAAGATGTGCCGCGGCGGTGGCGGGGAATCACGACCTCTATGCCGTCCGGAAAGTGCCGACGCATCAGGCGGGGTTCGAATACGGCCCGGATTGGTACTTCCTCGACTACGCGACGCGCGAACGACGGGCCCGCTCAAAGGTCTGGCTCTATGAGGACAATGAAATGCCGTCGCAACTGAGCGACGACGCGCGGGCGTTCCTTCACTCCCTTCCCGAGATCGCGCAGCTGCCGATCGACGGCGATTCTCTCCTGCTCTCTCACTTCTGCCATCCCGATTTCTCCGGCTCGACCATCCACTTCCCCGAACAGAGCGCACACCTGGCCCGACACTTTGAATTCCAGCGCGCCCGAGGGTGCCGGATCGGCCTTTCCGGACACGGCCACCCGGAAGGATGTCTGATCGTGACGGAATCCGGATTCAACCTCCGCCCGTTTGGATGTATCACGCTTTCCTCGGAGGTGCAATGGATCGTCGCCCCCGGCGTGGCGCGAACGACCCGCATGAATGGATGCATGATGCTCGACACTGATGCGAATCAATTGCATGTTCTCTCACTCCGCGAGGCGCGTGCGTCCCGCTCTCGCGAATAATCGCTGGCGATCCCATGAACGCTCCCGGCTCACGAATCCGCTTCATCCTGAAGACGCTCCTGCCAGCATTGCTGGCGATCGGTCTCTACATCGCCGCGTTCTTCATCGTCCTTATTCCGCAGTTCCAAGAAACCGTTCACGGCCGCAAGCGCGAGATGATCCGCGAGCTGACGCATTCCGCCTGGGGCATCTTGTCCTACTGGCATCAGCAGGAAGCCGCCGGCCTTCTGACACGGCAACGGGCACAGCAAGAGGCGGTGAGCCAGGTGGAACAACTTCGATACGGGGCAGACCGAAAGGATTACTTCTGGATCACCGACACGTTCCCCGTGATGGTCATGCATCCGTACCGTCCCGACTTGAACGGTCAGGATCTCTCAGACATGCGGGATTCCTCGGGCAAGCTGTTGTTCGTGGAGATGGCAAGAGTGGTCCGTTCGCATGGAGAAGGGTATGTCGACTACACCTGGCAGTGGAAGGACGATTCTTCGCGCATCGTTCCGAAGGTTTCGTTCGTGAAGGGGTTCGAACCGTGGGGATGGATCGTCGGGACCGGCATCTATGTGGAGGATGTTCGGGCCGAGATCGCCGCACTCGAACAGAACACCATCAACATCTCCATCGGCATCACGGTGGTCATCGCTTCGCTGCTGTCGTTCCTTGCCTTCCAGAATTTCCGAACGGAACGCGAACGGCTTCGCGTCGAACGACAACTTCACGAATCGAGGGAACAGTACCGCGCGCTCGTCGAATCCTCCACCGAAGGATTGATCATGGTCATCGCCGGCCAGGAGGTGATCTGCAACAAGAGCATGTACCTCATGCTCGGATATCCCGAAGGTGGACCGCCCTCCGTTCCATGGCAGGAGCTCTTCGTCTCACCGCCGAAAGCCGAACTCTTCGACTTTGAACGCTTTGTCCCCGTTGCAGGAAAGGGTCCCGGGTCGGAACAGATCCAAACGAGTTTGCGCGGACGCGACGGCTCTGCGTTTCCGGTGCTCGTCATCATCTCCTACATCACCATCCTCGGCAAAGAAGGCATCGTGCTGAGCGTGAAAGACCTGAGCAGACATCACGCCGACGACGAGGCATCGGAGGAGGAGAAGGGACTCGGCAGTCTGGCCGCGACCGGATTCAGGCTCGGCTTGATCCGGACCGCTCCTTCACGCGAGGCGCGGATCGTGACGATCAATGGACCGGCTGTTGATCTGCTGGGAGCATCGGGGCGAGATCAGGTGCTGACCTCGGCGCTCGGCGATTGGCTGGAGTATTCGTCTCAGGAGAGACGATTGATGGAGTCCTTGGTGGATGAGGGATCGGTCCGTCGACGCATTGTGGATGTCAGACGTGCGGATGGTACGAGGGGATTGCTTGCCGTCTCCGGGTTGCGTGTTCTCGACCATCTGGGAACACCCGAGGCCTTCCTCTTTCTGTTAGAGGATGCGAAGGCGCTTCGTCAGGAAGAATTGAACCGCGAAGAACTTCTGACGGATCTTCATGCGTCTGTGCTGCTCCTCGACCGACCCGTGAGCACTCTTCTCACCACCTACCCCTCCTGCGACATGCAGACGACGGCAGCAGCGGCCGCCACGATCATGTCTGGACGAAACAAGGACGCGGTCATCGTCACCGGTCCGGATGCCCCTGTGCTTGGCGTGGTGACAGATCAGGACATCCGGAACAGGATTCTTGCTGAACGGCGACCATTGGAGACCGCCGTGCACCGGATCATGTCGGCCCCGGCGGTTTCACTCCCCGAGTCCGCAGTGCTTCTCGATCTCCTGGTGCTCTTCCTCGAAAAAGAGATCTCTCATGTCGTCATCCTTCGCGCCGACAACGAACCGGTCGGCATCGTTCACGCTCGGGATCTTCAGTCGGCGCTGTACTCTTCCGCGTTGGGTTTCCTTCGGCGCGTGGAATCTCTCAACACGCTGGAGGAATTGCGCGGCTACAAGGATCGGATGAACATGGCTGTCCACACATTGATCGACCGGGGAAGCGGATTGGCCGCGATCACGCGACTGACTGCGCATGCATCCCAGGCGATCGCGCGTCGCATCGTCGCGTTGGCGATCGCAGATCTGGGACCTCCCCCTGTTTCATTTGCCCTGCTCACGATGGGGAGCGAGGGAAGAAGCGAACCGACGCTTCTGACCGACCAGGATAATGCGATCGTCTATGACGATCCTGTGCCGGACCAGGCTGATCGCGTACGGGAATACTTCTGTGCGCTGGGCACACGGATCTGTTCAGATCTCGCCGACGTCGGATACCGCAAATGTCCGGGCAACAACATGGCATCCAATCCGCATTGGTGCCAGCCCCTGTCGGTCTGGAAGGGATACTTCACCACGTGGATCACCACAGCCAATCCGCAGGACATCCTGGACGTGAAGATCTTCTATGATTTCCGGACGATGTACGGATCCGAGGAGATCGTCTCCGCCCTCCGCTCCCATGTTCAGGCCCTTCTCAAGGGGAATGACCGCTTCTTCCTCTACCTTGCCGAAAGCCTGTTGAAATGGGAATTGCCGGAAGGGACCCAGAAGCTGAAGTCCCGGTTCGACATCAAGCGGGTCATTCTGCCGTTGGTTGATGCCGCGCGCCTCTATGCTTTGCGTCACCAGATCGCCGCCACGAATACCATCGAACGCATCACCCGGCTTGGCGACTCCGGGCATTTTTCCCGTGCGTGGACAAGGGAGTTCCGCGAGGTGTACTCCTTCCTGATGGGGTTGCGGTTCAGGAACCAGCGGGCCATGATCGCGGATGGCCGTTCGCCGATGAACGATGTGGATCCTGCGGATTGTTCCGACGTTGAACTGACGATGTTTAAGAAGTCGTTCGCTCACGTCGAGGTCGTTCGCGAAAAGGTCAGCCACGACTTCCGGGGGATCGGCACGCGATAGAGGATGTTTTTCCCTTTTCTTTAAAGCAAAAACCGTGGAACTTCAATGTCGATATTCCTCTCACTACCCACGAAGGAGCAAGCACCATGAGCGTTTCCGCATCGAAGGTACACGAGATCCTGGCCACACCACAGTTCAAGGAGCTTGTCCGGAAGCGGTGGGTTGTATCGGCGAGCCTCACCGTTGTGATGCTGGTGGTCTATTTCGGATTCATCCTCTCCATCGCATTCTACCGTGAAGCATTGACGTATAAAATTGGGGAATACCTGACGCTCGGTCTTCCCATTGGAATCGGCATGATCCTGTTCGCCTGGCTGCTGACCGGATTCTACATCCGGTGGGCCAACCGGTCGTATGACCAGCAGGTCCGCGATCTCCGGAACAAGGTCCTCTCTCAATAACCCATTTCTGAATCGCCAGACGACAGGAGACACACTGTGGAGACATTTCAAACGACTCTCGGCCAGGTCAACATCGCCTCGATCATTATCTTCTTCATCTTCGTCGCCATCACCCTCATGATCACCTACTGGGCTGCCAAGCGGACGAAGACCACCTCAGAATTTTACGCCGCCGACCGAAGCATCTCGGGATTTCAGAACGGACTTGCGCTTGCGGGAGATTACATGAGCGCCGCATCGTTTCTCGGGATCGCCGGCATGGTGGCTTTAAAAGGATACGACGGCCTCATCTATTCCATCGGGTTCCTGGTCGGCTGGCCCTTGGTCATGTTCCTGATCGCGGAGCCGCTGCGCAACCTGGGAAAGTTCACCTTCGCGGATGTTGTTGCGTTCCGCCTCCGACAACGGCCGGTCCGCATCGGCTCTTCCGTCGGGTCTCTGATGACGATCGTCTTCTATTTGATCGCGCAGATGGTGGGAGCCGGTTCGCTCATCACGACGTTGTTCGGTTTCCCGTACGAAGTGGCGGTGATCCTTGTCGGCTGTGTGATGATCGCGTATGTGCTGTTCGGCGGCATGCTCGCGACGACGTGGGTTCAGATCATCAAGGCGGTGTTGCTGCTCGGTGGCGCCACGCTTCTGGTCATCATGACCCTCTCCCACTTCGGCATGAATCCCATCACCTTGTTTGAGCATGCGGCGAAGCGGTACGGCGACAACGTTCTCTCTCCGGGAGGATTCGTCACGAATCCCTGGGATGCGTTGTCGTTGGGACTGGCATTGATGCTGGGAACCGCGGGCCTTCCGCATATTCTCATGCGGTTCTTCACCGTCCCCGACGCGAAGCAGGCGCGGAAGTCGGTCTTCATCGCCACGGGTTTCATCGGCTACTTCTACATCCTGACCTTTTTCATCGGGTTCGGCGCGATGGTCCTTGTGGGTCAGGATGCGATCAGCGGTTTTGATAAGGGCGGGAACATGGCCGCCTTGTTGCTGGCGGAATCCGTTGGCGGTCAGTTCTTCCTCGGGTTCATCGCCGCGGTGGCCTTTGCGACGATTCTCGCCGTCGTCGCCGGACTGACATTGTCGGGAGCATCCACCCTGTCGCACGATCTCTATGTGAACGTGGTGAAGCGTGGAAAATCGGATGAGGCCGGTGAAGTGCGGGTTGCACGCGGTTCCACCGTGCTGCTCGGCATTCTGGCCATCGTTCTGGGACTCACGTTCAAGGGACAGAATGTCGCCTTCATGGTGGGCCTTGCGTTCGCGATCGCGGCGAGCGCGAACTTCCCCGCGCTTCTTCTTTCCATCACATGGAAAGGATTCACAACCCGCGGCGCGGTGTGGAGCATCATCACCGGTGCAGGGCTGTCGGTCATTCTCATTATTCTCAGTCCGACGGTGTGGGTAGACATCTTCAAGAACACTGAGCCGATCTTTCCGTTGAAGAATCCGGCTCTCTTTTCCATGCCGGCTGCGATGCTTATGGGATACGTTGTTTCCAAGATGAGCCCAGAACCGGAAGCCGCAGGAAAGTTTGAGGAGGAAAAATTGAGAACCTATTTGGGCATCGGAGCAGAGTGATCCGAACCGTTTCTTTCTTTCGAGTGAGGACCCAATGAAGCCCCTACTTGTCTGTGCCATCGCATGTTCTCTGCTCATGCCGTTAGCGGCTCAGCAGGAATCAGCCCCCGTCGGCATTACGTTTTCAGGATTCGTCAAGACCGACATGATGTTCGATTCGCGTCAAACCACAGGTCTTCGCGAAGGCCATTTCCTTCTCTATCCGGCCGCCAAGTCTGCCGATCGGAATGGAGTGGATATTCAGGACCAGCCTGGATTCAATCTGCTTTCGATCCAGACTCGCCTTGCGGGCAAGTTGACCGGACCGGATGCGTTTGGCGCAAAGACGTCCGGCTTGATCGAAGGAGAATTCTTCGGGACGTCGGACGCGGACGCGAGCGGATTTCGTGCGCGGCACGCATTCCTCCGACTCGATTGGGAGAGCACCTCCTTACTCGTCGGCCAGTACTGGCATCCCATGTTCGTGGTGGAGATGTTCCCCGGTGTCGTTTCCTTCAACACGGGTGCGCCGTTCCAGCCGTTCTCCCGCAATCCACAGATCCGGCTCACGACGACTCTTGGGGAATTCAAGCTGATCGCTGCCGCTCTTTCCCAGCGCGATTTCCAGAGCAACGGCCCCGGAGGATTGAGCACGACCTATCTGCGCAACAACGTCATTCCGAACCTCCATGGACAGGTCCAATGGTCCGACGGAGGAATGATGGCCGGCGTTGGTGTTGACTACAAGTCGCTCATCCCGCGGCTTGTCACTACGCGCAACATTGCTGTCGATGCTTCCGTCAGCGGAGTCTCTCTGCTCGGATACGGGAAGTTGACGCTGGGCCCGGTCACGCTGAAGGGGGAAGGAACTCTGGGAGAGAATCTATCGGACATGCTCATGCTCGGCGGTTACGCGGTGAAGACCCTCGACACCGCCACGGGAGTGGAATCGTACACGCCGTTGAAGAGTTACGCCGTGTGGGGAGAGATCTCCACCGGAAAAGAAATTGAAGCCGCCTTGTTCGCCGGATACGCCGAGAACCTGGGAGCAGACGTCAATCTTGCCGGGACTTCGTACGGCCGGGGAACCGATATCGAGTATCTCATGCGTGTTTCTCCCCGTCTTGTATGGAATGTTGGCAAGGTCCGGCTGGCCGGCGAGCTCGAGTACACCGTTGCCGGCTACGGAACGCCGAACAATGCCAACAAAGGGAAGGTCGGAAATGTGACCGATGTTTCCAATGTTCGGTTCCTTTTGGCGGCGTTCTTGTTCTTCTGATTTTAAGACTAGAAGCCAACTCAGAAATGGTAATCAGAAGCGACCCGTCACATTGAGCCTGTCGAAATGTGACGGATTTCCAGAGATTCACCCTTCGACAAGCTCAGGGTGACTTGAGTTCCTGTTTTTGAGATGGCTTATAGCCGGGTCAATAGTCGGACCTATTCGTATTCAAAGACGAACACGGATGGCCCCAGAAATGAAGCGATGGCAACGGATGAATGATTGAGAGTGTTTCCGTGCACCTCCGCCTTTCTCCGTGATCATCCGTGTTCCGTTTCTAACGCTGTTGGGTGGCCGGGACAATGGTCGGGCCTGCTTTTTGTTTCGTCTCGTGTGAATCTGTGAAATCTCGTGGAATTCTTGAACCGCGCGACTCGAAGTCACAAGGCATAAGTCAAAAGAGTTGGCCAAGTCAGCACCTGCACGGGCCAATCCTTCTGACTTCTGATTCTTGACTTCCGCTGAATGCTCCAGGCTCAACGGCTTGAGGCTCTCTGGGCCCAAGGCATTGCTCTGTGGATTGCTCTGGGCAAATCATGCAAAGCTGGGTTCGACTTCCGACTCTTGGGCTTTGCCTTTCCGCTCTTCCTTCGGTATTTTGCCTTCCGTGAACTCCTCCATTCGCTCCCATTTCCTCTCCGTCTGCCGCCGTCTCGACACCTTGCGCTTCGTCGTCGCAACGGATGGCAACGTCAGCATCCGCCTTCCCCGCGAGAGAATGCTTATCACACCATCGGGAGTGAACAAAGGAAAGCTGAAGGCAGCGGATCTGGTCACGCTTCGCCTGGACGGCATGCTGGTCGCCGGCCGACGGAAGGCTTCAACAGAAGCCGACATGCACCGGTTCGTGTATGAATCCCGACCGGATGTCAACGCTGTCGTGCATGCCCATCCGACCTGCGCGACCGCGTTCGCTGCGGCACGCATCCCGCTGAACCTCGCCGTTTTCCCTGAGGTCATCGTGGGACTCGGTCCAGTTCCGCTTGCGGAGTATGCGACGCCGTCAACCGCCGAAGTGCGGGAATCGTTGCGCCCTCACATCGGATCGGCGAACGCCATTCTCCTCGCAAACCATGGCGCGATCACGTTCGGTGCGACGTTGGACGAAGCGATGAACCGAATGGAAAAACTCGAACACTTCGCGCATATGATCATCCTCGCCCGGCAACTCGGCGGAGAACGACTCTTGACTCAACAGGAATATGAGCGCCTCAAGGCCATCAGCATTTCGAGCTACGGGAAAGAGATCGCCGATTCCACGAAGTGGAAGACCGCATAACCCATTTAGCAGTTTGCATTCATCATTTGACATCTGACATATCCCATATCTCTTTTTCCATCTCTCATCTAACCTATGCCATCTCCTAAGCTCCGCGTTGGCGTCATCTTCGGTTCCCGCTCCGTTGAACACGAGGTCTCTCTCGTCTCCGCCGCTTCCGTCATCAGCGCGCTCGACAAGAATAAGTATGATATCGTTCCTATCGGGATCGCACCAAATGGCCGGTGGCTGAGTTCTTCTGATGCTCTCCGACTGTTGAAGGACAAGACGCCGATCGACCGCCAGCCGGAATTCCTCGTTGTCCCCGATCCGCGCAAGCAATCGCTCGTCGAACTCGATACGATGTCGCATGCGGGTCCCGGTCTCGACGTCATCTTCCCTGTTGTCCATGGAACGACCGGCGAGGACGGGGCCCTGCAGGGACTGTTCGAGCTGGCAGATATTCCGTATGTCGGTGCGGGGGTGCTTGGCTCTGCCGTCGGGATGGACAAGGTGGTGCAGAAGGAGATCCTCCGTCAGTCAAAGATCCCCGTGACGCCGAGCGTCTGGTTCACCGGACGGGAGTATGATGCTTCGCCCAGGAAGACCGTCGCACGTGTCGAGAGGAAGCTCCGCTATCCGTTGTTCGTCAAGCCGGCGAATTCGGGTTCGAGCATCGGCATCAGCAAAGCACACGATCGAAAGGAACTGATCGCATCGATCGAGCTCGCATCACGCTACGACCGCAAGGTCCTGGTCGAGCAGGGTGTGAAGCATGCACGCGAGATCGAGGTGAGCGTGCTCGGGAACGACGACCCCAAGGCATCGGTTCCCGGCGAGATCATTCCGTCGAACGAGTTCTATGATTACGATGCGAAGTACGTGGATGGAAAGTCGGAGTCACTCATCCCGGCGAAGTTCCCGAAGACGGTGGTGAAGAAGATCCAGACGATCGCCATCAACGCATTTCGCGCGCTCGACTGCGCCGGCATGGCGCGCGTTGATTTCCTCGTGAGCCGCGGAACGAACCGGATCTTCCTGAACGAGATCAACACGATCCCCGGCTTCACCTCCATCAGCATGTATCCGAAGCTCTGGCAAGCAAGCGGACTTTCGTACCCCGCGCTCCTCGACCGCCTCATCGAACTCGCGATCGAACGACACACGGCAAAGCATAAGCTGGAAACAGAATACAAGCCGAAAGCGGAGTGGTATAGATGAGCCGGTGAGCCGATGAGCCGTTGAGTCAATGAGCCGGTGAGCTAATGAGCCGGTGAGATGGTGAGCCAGAAGCCCAAGAAGAAGTCATAAGTCAGAAGGCAAAAGAGCCTATGCGTTTTGGCTTGTTTTATGTGCTGTGTGCTCTATGCTCTAGCTTTTGGGCCCGGTGGCCTCTGACATCTCCCATTTGACATATCACATCTATCATCCCCCATGTCCTCCGATTTCTATCGCTCTCTCCAACCCCAAAAGCTTCTTCGCGATATTTCGAAGAAGGCCGCGAAGAACAAGCGCCGGACGATCCTCATCGTCATTGCGTTCATCATTCTGCTGTACCTCCTGTTCGACAACAAGGGGATACTGCGTCGCGTTCAACTGGAGAATCAGAAAGATGCGCTCATCGAGCAGGTGAATGCAGACAGCATCGAAACGAAGAACCTGCAATCGCAGATCAAGGCGCTTGAAGGGGACAAGAAAACGATCGAGAAGCTTGCACGCGAGAAGCACGGAATGGCGAAGAAGGGGGAGACGATCTATAGGGAGAAGAAGCAGGAGTAGAGTATGTAAGTGTGCCAGTGTGCAGGTGAATTCGCTTTCCACTCAATCAACAATCAATAATCGTAATTCATCAATGTCTGGCTCCTCCTTGCTTCCTCCTCTTGCAGAGCGAATGCGTCCCGCGACGATCGATGCGTTCCTTGGACAGGAGCATCTCGTCGGCGAGGGGAAGCCTCTGCGCTTGATGCTTGAGAGCGGCGAGATCGGGTCGATGGTCTTCTGGGGACCGCCTGGCGTGGGAAAGACAACGCTCGCGCGCTTGGTTGCAAAGCATGTGCAGGCGGAGTTCTATCAGCTGAGCGCCGTTGCAGCCGGCGTCAAGGACGTCCGCGAGATCATCAGCAAGGCGGACAAGTTCCGCAAGCAATACGGCCAGCACACCATCCTTTTCATCGACGAGATCCATCGCTTCAACAAGTCACAGCAGGACGCGCTTCTCCACTCGGTCGAAGAAGGGATCATCACGCTCATCGGCGCGACGACGGAGAATCCCTCCTTCGAGGTCATCGCTCCCCTCCTCTCCCGCTGTCAGGTGTACGTTCTCGAATCGCTCGGCAAGGAAGCCTTGAGTCGCATCCTCGATCAGGCGCTCCGCACAGACTCTCTGCTGTCGAAGCAGACCATCCGCATCGAAGATCCGGACTTTCTTATGCTGCTCTCCGGGGGCGATGCGCGGAAACTCCTCAACGGATTGGAGAACGCCATTCGATTGACGAAGCCGCAATCGGACGGCTCGATCGTCATTCCCAACAAGAAGCTCGAAGAAGCATTTCAGCGGAAGTTCACTCTCTATGACAAAGAAGGCGAACAGCACTACGACATCATCTCCGCGTTCATTAAGAGCGTGCGCGGCAGCGATCCCGACGCTGCGGTCTATTGGATGGCACGCATGCTCGACGGCGGCGAGGATCCAAAGTTCATCGCACGGCGCATGATCGTCCTCGCCTCCGAGGACATCGGCAACGCCGATCCCTATGGATTGACGCTCGCGGTCTCCTGTTTCACGGCGGTCGATTACATCGGCATGCCGGAAGCGCGCATCGTGCTCGCGCAGACCGCGACCTATCTTGCCTCCGCGCCGAAGAGCAATGCATCCTACCTTGCCATTGATGGCGCACTCCACGACGTTCGCACCCAGCCCAATCTTCCGGTTCCTCTCCACCTCCGCAACGCCCCAACCAAACTCATGGATGAACTTGGCTATGGCGATGGCTACAAGTACAGTCATGACCATCCGGGTCATTTCGCGGAGCAGCAGTTCCTTCCAGACAACCTCACATCGAAGATCTACTACAAGCCTTCAGACCAAGGGCGCGAGAAGGATGTCCGCGAGCGTCTGAACCGCTGGTGGAAGAAGAAGCAGCGGTAGCAAAGCGGCCCGACCATCCCATGTTCAAAGACGAACACGGATTGCCACGGATGAAATGCGGATACGCACAGATGGATGTTTGAATTAGCATCCGTGTACGTCTGTTTTTCCCTGCGGCCCTCTGTATTCCGTTTCTAATGGAGCCATTGGCCCTTGGCAATTGGCTCTTGGTCTTGTTTGGCTCTTGCGTTCCTGCCTGCCGGCAGGCAGGCTTGTGTTCTTGGCTCTTGTCTGGTTCTTGCGATCTTGCGTTCTTGGTGCTTCGCCTCAATGTCCCGATCAGTTCCCGGGTTCGTCTCCTCCTCCCACGTTGCGTCTAAACCACCGCTTCCGTAGATTTTAACAGCATCCATAAGGGGGAGCCATGCCAATCACCACGGAGGGGAATCCGCGCACCATCGAAGCATACTCCAGCTGGGTCCATTCATCAAGTGATCAATGCAGGGACGGATGTCTACACTCACGTCACAAACCGGGCAGTGGCGAACATTCGCACTCCTTTTGAGACGCTGCTGGAAAACAACGACGAAGGTGACAAATCAAACACGAACTTTTCCACAACAATTCCTTAGTTAGGCGCCACCGCACCTCCGAGGAATTCCATTGGCACCATATGTCATTCGTCAGATAGGACCCAACGATCGTACATGGGTCAATAGTGTCTTGCGAGACCATTGGGGATCGACAGATGTTGTCAGTCGAGGCAGACTCCACCACGCCGATCAACTTGCCGGTTTCGTTGCCACAGATACCAGTAGCAATCTCGGGATGGTCACATATACTATCGTCGGGACCGAGTGCGAGATCGTAACCTTGAATAGTTTATCAGAAGGACGAGGAGTTGGATCGGCCTTACTGAAAGCAGTAAAGTCTATTGCGCGTGAGTCGACGTGCACTCACCTTCGACTAGTTACGACCAACGACAATCTCAAAGCGCTTCGCTTCTACCAGATGCAAGGGTTCGTTCTTGTTGCTCTTCATCGCAATGCACTCGATGAATCCCGGAAGCTCAAACCAGGGATCCCGGCGACAGGAAGCGATGGCATCCCGATACGAGATGAGCTAGAATTGGAATTGGTTCTATGACACTCTAATCGGTGCGGTGGCGCCTAACACGTGCAACAACGGCGCTCGTCTGAAGGAGAACTTGGCCGCTCCATCCGCCTTCGGCGGACGGCGTGGTTGCCCGAGACGTTATGTGCCTTTGCTTTGCAGAAGCTTAATTCAACAAAGAGTTCGCCAAATGATCATGGGTGTTAGAAATCAACTCGTTCTCTTCATGATTGTGACATGGGTAATCTCTTGGTCGCTTTTCTATCTCTCCGGCGTTCTGCCTGTAAGGCCACAAGACTTTTCATATGATACTCGTTGGCTGATTGCTCAGATTGGAGTATTTGGTCCCTCAATTTCAGCTCTGCTCATCTCCAGTGCCCAATCTAGGGAACTCAGAAGGAGTGGACTGAGAGTATTTGCTCTTTTCATCCTCATTTTCATCGTTGGCATAATCATCACGCGATATGCGCCGCGATCAATTCAAGATTTCACACCCTTGATATCGATAGTTGTCGTGACAGTCGGAATAGCCTCGCTAATGCTCTTTTCGCCATTGAACCGACGCCTACTCTTGCCTGCGACCGGTGAAACCCAAGGTGAAGCTGGAACCAAGGGCATACTTCTTGCAATCCTCGGCATACCGCTTCTGTTCTTCATAGGATGGATCATCGTCAATATTCCTGGGGACAGCTGGGCTATTACGTCTTTGAAGAATGGTCCGACCAGTTTCGTAGCGATGTTGGTTACAGCGTTTTTCATGAATCTGATTTTTGGTGGATCAATGGGCGAGGAACTCGGATGGCGTGGATTTGCACTTCCTCTTCTATTGAAGAAATATTCACCTTTGCAGGCAAGTTATGCTTTGGGGCTTATGCAAGCATTCTGGCACCTGCCTAGCGATATTTCCGGAGCTGATCTTGCCGCGATAGGAGCGGTATTGTTACGAATAGCATGGTCAATACCGATCACGATTATCTTCACCTGGTTCTACTTGAATTTCGGAGGCAAGCTACTCATAGCAATTCTCTTGCATACAGCAATTAATGTCTTGCCAGACCTTGGCTTTTCCAACTACAATTCTTCCATACTTGTTCTCGCCTTATCGCTGATAGCTATTTCAATAGTAGTTTCTCGTACCCCCTCTATGAAACCTCAGGAACCATGACAGAATGTTCAGTGACTGCGATTCGGGACAAAAGGATCAACGACGATACTTTTGTTCACGCAAAGCAACGGACCGCATAACACGGGCAACAACAGCGCTCAACAAATGAGATCAGAACCGCTCCATCCCGTCCCGCGAGAGCGTGACGGGACGGCAGTGTTGCGCGAAACGTTGCACGGAACACAACACATTAATAGGCGTTAGGCAAAAATGGAACCAAAGAAGCTGCTCACGTCACCAGATCTCGATCTGACTACCGACAACCTCAAGAAAGAACTCGGGCGTTGGTTCTCTCTCTACGAGACACTCACTGAGACACTTTCGAAACCTCCCTATGAGATCTCTCCCGAGTGGCGATTCTATAAGGACGGTGGAGCATGGTTGTGTAAGATGACCCGGAAGAAGAAGACGGTATTTTGGATATCAGTGTGGAAGCAATGTTTGAAGTGTGGGTTCTATTTCACCCAGAGATCAGGCGATGGCATTTCCGATCTCTCGATCGACCATTCATTGAAGTCTTCCTACGATAAGGCCGCTCCAATCGGTAAATTATATCCCTTTATCATCGACCTCACAGCGAAGAGGCAACTCGATGATCTTTATACTGTTGTGAGCTATGCGATCTCCCGAAAGTAACCGAACAAGTCGCTTATTCGAGGAATGGCGAGCAACGATCCCTCAAGCGAGACGCCATCAGAGAAAATGAAACAACCATTTTGCCGGCGGGCTAACAGGAAATGGGGACTACGCTCAGACGATTCGCGGTCCTTTCTTCGGTCAAACACCCCCTGGCCGGATTCCGGCGCTCTTTGCCCCCGAACTATTCGATCATCCTGAAGGATATCACAGTGCGGTCGTCTTTTCCCCCGACGGCACCGAAGCGTATTTTACCCCGATGGCAAGACACGCAAAGGTCTACGGAATGCAGAATGTACTGGGTAGATGCAACTGTTATCGAAGAACTTCGATCGAAGGATGAGCGATAGAAATGCGGGAGCGCAAGGCGCCGCACCAGGGTCGTCGTGCTGCCTAGAAGAGATGATCTAAATTGCGGGATCCGTGGATAACGCGATGCACTTCAATCTCGCGGCCGCGAACAATGTAGAATATCAGGTAGGATTCCACGATGAGAACGCGATACCCGTCTTCCCTCAGCTTCTGGTGACGAGGTGTCCGCCCAAGCTGTGAATGCTGCTCAAGAGCTCCGATTCGGTCGTCGAGCTTGTCTACAAACGAACTCGCTCGACTCTGGCTGTCTTGAGCAATGTAGTCGAAGATCGATATCAGATCGTCCTGCGCACTTGGGAGGTAGCGCAGCGTGTATCTAGCAGGCATGGGATCGTTTGCGGAGTTTGGACATCATTTGCTTGTGGGTGATGCCCTTCTTTCCCGCTGCGCGCTCCGCCTGGGCGATCCCCAGTTTTGCGAATAGATCACGCTCTGCCTTCAGGCGCTCATAATGATCGATGCTCATCACGACAAGATCGCCTTCTCCATTCGTCGTCAGATACACGGGCTCATCTTGTGTGTGGCAGATCGTGGCGATTTCCCGAGTTCTGTTGCGTAGACTCGAGATTGACTTGATGATAGGCATGGCTTTCTCCTTCTCCAGAACTTGCGCAAATTAATACCAAATTATGATACAATCAAGTATACGGGGTGTGGCCTGGCAGTCCGATTCAAGCAACGTTCAGCAATGATTCACTCACAACATGGAGGAAGCTATGCGCACGAGAGATCTATTTCCGAACTGCTCATTGCGGGCACTGTCTGGTGCTGTCTTCCTGGCTGCGCTGTTCGTTTTCGGATGCGCAGAGGACGAGGTCGTGACCCCCAAGGCGGTTTCTCTCGTCCCGGGACGGATCATCTTCGAGACATACCGCGACGGGAACGGCGAGATCTACTCCATGGAGAGCGACGGTTCGGACCCCGTGAACTTGACGAAGAACGCCGCGTACGATGGAGAGGGAAGCGCGACACGCGACGGCAAACGGATCGCGTTTGCGAGCGAACGGGACGGCAACACCGAGATCTACATCATGAACGCGGACGGATCGAGTCAGACCCGCATCACGAACGACCCTGGCCGCGACGAGGAACCACAATGGTCGCCGGACGGCAACAGAATTGTCTTCGAGAGTTTCCGTACCGGCGATCGGCAGATCTGGTCCATGCGTGCCGACGGCAGCGACTTGCGCCAACTCACGTCGTCGTCGGGCGGCAACTCGGAGCCGTTCTACTCCCCCGATGGCAGGAAGATCGTGTTTGAGTCCGGGCGCGATGGCAATGAGAACATCTACGTGATGAACGCAGACAGCACAAACCAAGTTCGACTTACGGACAGCACGAGCAATGATCGCGAACCGCAATGGACTCCCGACGGCAACAAGATCGTGTTCGTCAGCGACCGGAGCAGACAATGGCAGGTTCACCTGATGAACGCCGATGGCAGCAATGTGGTCCAGCTCACGGACGCTGCCGGCCCCAACTGGGAGCCGACCGTTTCGATCGATGGCGCGCGAGTCGCGTTCACCACGGAGCGGCATACCCCCTATAACGGCAGCGAGGTGTACACGGTCAACATTGACGGCACGGGGGAGACTCGAATCACGACGACGACCACCTGGAACCTGGAGCCCTCCTGGCCGGGAAGGTAGCGCGGCGTGCTCGGAGCCGGGCTGTTCTGTGAAAGTTGTCTCGCTGCGATGGGCTCTTGCCCCCAACGTTGGACCGGAACCATGCATGAATGCCACACCGTCCAGTGGAATCGCTGGGATGTGCGCGGCCCGGCGTGGTGGCAAGAGTAGAGGTACAGGGCAAGGTCTGCAAAGCACTTGGCAAGAACTATCGGGTCTTTCCAGATCCGCTCAAACGCAATTCCTTCATTCTGCCGGACAATACAATTGTCCAGATGACCGACCTGTCTTTCCATATGGACTACATTCGTTTGGCGATTTCTTGGGATATCCTTCGGCAATTGAAATACCTACCACAATTGAAGACGCCGTTCACTTTGGAATATATGCAACGCGGTTCTTCAGGGAATAGAATGGCTGTCCTTTCAATGCCTCTGGTCGTGCGATTACGCTTGCGCCGGTGAGCCTTTTCAATACTGCTCTTTCGGAGGTGTCTTTGATGAACATGCCAGAAAAAAGGAAAGAGATTGCCGTCGTTTCCGACTCCTGAAGATGCCGCAGAGATCGCAGAATATGAAATACTAAATCCGGGCAGATACTGATTGCATTGTTGCGTTCATTGACGGAATCGTAAATTAGGTAGGTAGATGGTCATTGCCGTCTTTGGACTCATGTCCCGCTTACCGTTGATAAGCGTATTCACCCGCTGAATGGGGACACCCATGCGGCGCGCCGCATAGCACGGCAAACGACGGCGTTGTTTCGCGAAACGTAAGCGGCCGTGCCTACCCGGCTTATTTCGGAATAGAGATCACACTCATCCAACTTCGTTCCGCCATCGGTTTCATCTCTGATGTCGACAACCAGTATTTGGTGATCGGAACGATACCGTTGTCGTTATGGCATTCGGCCCTGCATAACCGATTGAGTATCGTAACGGTCCGATTGCTCGCATCCGACTTCAAGAATCAACTCATATCCACTCTGTCGTCGGACTCCCGATGAACCTTTCAAGGACACGATGAGCACACACGATCAACGCATCGCTCAAATGACCTTCGCCTCGGTCTATCCAATGTATGTCGCAAAGGTGGAGAAAAAGCGCAGAACCAGGAAGGAACTGCATCAGGTCATCGAGTGGTTGACGGGCTTCAATTCTAAGAAGCTGCAGGAATTGATCAAGGCCAATGTGACCTTCGAAGCGTTCTTTTGCCAAGCGTCGCTAAACCCCAACGCACATCTTATCACCGGAGTGATCTGCGGGTATCGTGTGGAGGAGATCAAGGATCCGTTGACCCAGCGGGTCAGGTATCTGGATAAGCTGGTGGATGAGCTGGCCAAAGGCAGAACGATGGAAAAGATCCTGCGCGGAACAAAGGCATGAATCCGACCATTCAACCATCGGCGCGCCGGAGCCCGTCGGGAGTTGACGTGAGCACGCAGCGGCTGGTCTGGCTGGATGCGCTCAGAGGACTCATCATCGTCGTCATGGCGTTGGACCACGCAAGCAATTTCATTGCGAGGGTTCACCCGGGAGAATTCTGGGGCGTGCCGCTTCCCGTCTATTCGGATGCCGGACAATTCCTGACCCGGTTCGTCACCCATTTCTGCGCCCCGGGTTTCTTCTTCCTGATGGGCGTGAGCATGGTTCTCTTGACGGATTCACGGCGTCGCCTGGGGTGGCCGGAGGCCAGGATCACACGCTTCTTTGTGTTGAGAGGATCGATCCTGATCCTTCTGCAGCTTCTGATCGAAAACCCGGCCTGGGCGCTCGGCATTGTCAGTGGCACCATCCACGGCACACCCCCTCCCGGTGGCACTGGAGAGATGGTTCTTCTGTACTTCGGCGTGCTTTCTGCGCTCGGCGCAGCGATGCTCGTTTGGTCATTCCTCTTACGATTCAACAGCGCGGTGATCGTTGCGCTCAGCGCCGTCGCCATCCTCGCCACGCAGATGCTCATCCCCAATCCCGAGAATGCCGCGGTTCCCTATTCCCCTGTTCTTCGCCTGCTGCTGATCCCCGGACAGACCGGCATTTGGCAAGTGTTCTATCCTGTTCTTCCCTGGCTGGGGGTTGCCGGACTCGGGATCGCATGGGGAAGAATGATACGGCATGATCGCAACCGGGCATATCGGGGTGCGCTCATCGGCGGCATTTCCGCGATCCTCTGTTTCACGCTGCTGCGACTGTTCGGAGAGTTCGGCGAATTCCACGCGATGACCAGCGGTTGGGTGGGCTTTCTCAACGTGACAAAATATCCACCGTCCCTCGATTTCATTTTGTTGACGCTTGGCGTTGACCTCCTGTTGCTGTTCTTGTTGTCACGCATTGAAGCGCAGGTGCAGCGATGGGCGAAGTTCCTTGTTGTCTTCGGAGGATCGGCGCTCTTTTTCTATATCGTGCACCTCTATGTGTATGCGTGCGTCGGTGTTGCATTTCCAAACGGCACGACGTTCGGCGTGATGTATGCCGTATGGATTCTGGGACTTGTTCCGCTGTACCCGCTGTGTCGATGGTATCAGCAATTCAAGAGCCGGAGGCCGCCGGAGTCGGTGTGGCGGTTCTTCTAGAATCGATCATGCGCTGACCCGACGGTGCAGTTGAAGAACTGAGCGGAACGTATGAGAGATCTCCAAGAGACCCTGAAGACGAAACACGCAGGAGCTCAACGCAAGACGAAGGAACCAGAGGAAGCCCAAGGGATGTCGCTGTGGCGGCTTGTGTATTTCTCGAATCGAACGCGTACTTTTGTAAGGAGTTCTTCACGTTGTCTCGGCGAGAGCGTTTTCGTTGCCATAGGCGATGTCGCATTGATCTCAAGTTGCGGTTTCTGCTGCCAAGGGAATGCTGCTGCTTTGACAACATAGCCGGCCGAATGGGCGTTCCGAAGTCAACTCGATCATGAAGCAGTTCGAAAGCGTCAAAGCGGTAGACACTTTTGTTCCATATTCGAACGGGAGAGATCTTCCACCGGGGGTGCTGATGTGCGGGAAGCGTATGACACACAATCACGGTGAACTGAATGTCCGAACTCAAAGCAACAGGTGAACGGGGAGCGATCCTCGCGCAGTATGCAGACGGACCGGCCCAATTGGAACGCATCGTCAAGGATCTGTCGGAATCCAAACTCGACCAGGCGCCATCCCAAGGAGGATGGTCCATCCGTGAGATCGTCCACCACATCGCCGACGGCGACGACATCTGGACATTTTGCATCAAGATGGCGCTGGGGAACGAACAAGGAGAATTCCATCTCGACTGGTATTCGCCCTTCCCGCAAACGACTTGGGCGTCGCATTGGGCCTACGCGAAGCGCCCAGTGCATTCTTCCCTCGCTTTGCTCAAGGCCACGCGAGCGAACGTTCTCGACCTCCTTGCACACAGAACAGATGCCTGGGAACGATCAGCAACTATCCGCGAACCGAATGGAGAGATCACCCGCGTATCGGTCGGATTCATTGTCGAGATGCAGGCAAGTCACGTGTTCCATCATATCAAGCGGATCGAAGAGATCCGGCGGGAGCACGGCATCACGTCTGGTGAACTGTGACTATTCCCTCCTTGCGATGGTTTGCGAAGGTGGGTGGCCGCATCACAAGGATTGCCCCGGGATAATACCCGGGATAACACCCGGGGAGACTCCCGGGATTACACCCGGGGAAATCCCCGGGATACTTCCAGGGAATACTGGGAACCCAACTCGTCACACACGCGGAGACACAAATCGCATGAGTGCGATTCTCAGAAACATCCTCGCAGTGGTCGTCGGCGTTGTGCTCGGCAGCATCGTCAACATGGCCATCATCATGGTCAGCGGCTCGATCATTCCTCCCCCCGCCGGTGCCGATGTGACCACGATGGAGGGTCTGAAGGCGTCAATGCACTTGTTCGAACCGAAGCATTTTCTCATCCCATTCCTTGCGCATGCGATCGGAACGTTCATGGGCGCGTTGGTCGCCGGTGCGATAGCACGGACGCACAAGCTAAAGATCTCCTTGGGTATCAGTGCCCTCTTCCTTGTGGGCGGGATCATCAACGTTCTCCTGCTCCCCTCACCGCTCTGGTTTACGGTCCTTGACCTGGCAGGAGCCTATCTCCCGATGGGCTATGTTGCCGGCGTACTGACAAATCGGCAACCTGGATAAAGTGGTGCACTCAGACATTGCTCCCGTCACGATCGACACATCATTCGGCACCGTGACCCTGCTTCGAAGGCTCGGCAAGGGGAAGTCCGGTCATTCCTTTCTGGCCGAACTCCGGGGACGGCAGGTGGTATTCAAGCGTATGCATGATGAGCCGTGTTCCTTCTATACATTCAAGGACGACAAGGTCCTTCTGGAAGTTCAGGCGCATGCAACACTCTCGCGACTGGGGATTCCGATGCCTCCCCTTATCGGATTCGATCAGGGACAGCGCTTTCTTCTCAAAGCGTACATTCCAGGACACGTCGGACACGAATGGGTAGCCGAAGGCAACTTTGTCATCAACGGGGCGGAGTTGTATTACATCGATTACGAGGTCAATCCCTACTCCGACGAGTGGAGCCTGGGGCAATGGGGCATCTACTACTGGGCCAACCATGACGGCATGGCCCACTTTGTTCGCACGGGGGACGCAACAGGAATCAATCAGAGCGCGGGATCAGGGATTCCAATCAAGGGGCCTTTTGAATCACGGGTTGAGCACTGGAGGATGAAGTATGAGTGACCCTGGGAGATCTGTTGTGATGCGCTCCCATTCTCCGCTGAATTGTCCCGGATAAGTCCCGGGATAAAGTCCGGGTTCTGACGCGTGTGCCAACTCAGGAGGACTTCATGAAGAGAATATGTGCGGTACTTGTTGCGATATCGTTCTTCGCGGTTGTCTTCTCCTGTGAAGCTCTTTCTCAAGATACGACGTCGCCAGAGTATGACTCGGTGAAAAAGACAATCGAGCAATCGATCAGCTGGGCGATCGAGAAGGATTTCGACGCCCTGTTCCGCCTGTGGGACGACAATATGTTTCATTTCTGGATCTTCTCGAACAGCCTTGTAGTCGGTCTGGATAGCTTCAAGGTCTATGCAGAACAGTGGAAGGACCCTGAGTTTCGCGGAACCCGATTTCAATTCAAGGATCTCCGCATCGTCTTTTCGCGTTCCGGAGATGTGGCTTGGTATTCCTGCTTTCTCGATGACTGCGGTATCTTCCGGGGTAAGGAGTCCTGCTTTGAGAATGTATTTCAAACCGGCGTTCTCGAAAAGCAAGATGGCAGGTGGGTCCACACGTTGATGCATGGATCATATCCGATCGACAAAATACCGGAACACTATGTCAGAAGATTCTATTCGAAATCGATCAACCCGAAGTGAAGTCGCCAACGCAGAGACCGACCATGTCCCAGATTCTTTTAACCGGCGCTAGCGGATATGTTGGTGGCCGGCTCCTACGCGCACTCGAGCAATCGGTATACGCCGTCCGCTGTCTTGCCCGGCGGCCTGAATTCCTCCGGTCACACATCGCATCCACCACCGAGGTCGTTCCGGGAGATGTCCTTGATCGCGCAAGCCTCGATCGTGCTTTGCAGGGTATCGACACGGCGTATTATCTCGTTCATTCTATGGGATCACGTGGTTCATTTGAAACACAGGATCGTCTCGCCGCGCAAAACTTCGCAGAAGCGGCAACGGCGGCCGGAGTTCGCCGAATCATCTATCTTGGCGGGCTTGGCGATGACGCGCAGTCTCTCTCTCCCCACCTGCGCAGTCGACAAGAAGTAGGACGTATTCTCCGGGCATCGGGCATTCCAGTTCTTGAATTCCGTGCTTCGATCGTCATCGGATCGGGGAGTCTTTCGTTCGAACTCATTCGCTCACTCGTCGAGCGATTGCCCGTCATGACCACTCCCCGATGGGTTTCGATGCCCGCGCAACCGATCGCTATCGATGATCTGATCGCTTACCTGATTGCAGCGTTGGATCTGCCGATCACGGAATACCGGATATACGAGATCGGCGGAGCGGACCAGGTCTCCTATGCCGACATCATGAAGGCGTATGCACGCCATCGCGGAATGCGTATTCGGATGATTCCGGTCCCGGTATTGACTCCGTTCATCTCAAGTCTCTGGCTCGGCCTGATCACTCCCTTGTACGCGCGCATCGGGAGGAAACTCATTGAGAGCATCGTCCACTCAACGGTCGTGCGCGATGACTCCGCCCTTCGCACATTTCCCATTCGTCCCATCGGCATGGATGCAGCACTGCAGAAGGCTCTTGCCAATGAGGATCATGACTTTGCGATGACGCGATGGTCGGATGCACTTTCTTCGTCAGGCAATGTCCGTTCGTGGGGCGGTGTTCGTTTTGGCGCGCGACTGGTGGATTCACGGACCATGAGCGTGAACGCGCCGCCATCCGATGCGTTTCGCCCCATTCGGCGCATCGGTGGTACAACGGGATGGTATGCGTGGAATGTCTTGTGGCATATCCGGGGATTCCTTGACTTATTGGTGGGGGGCGTCGGCATGCGACGTGGCCGTCCACATCCTGAAGAACTTCGGGTGGGCGACACCGTCGACTTTTGGCGCGTTGAAGCGTACGAGCCCGACTGTCGAGTTCGCTTTGCGGCGGAAATGAAGCTGCCTGGACGAGCTTGGCTTGAGTTTGAGGTCACCGGTGATGAATCCTCCTCGGTGATCCGGCAGACGGCTATCTTCGATCCTATCGGCTTGCTCGGACTCCTGTATTGGTATGGAATATATCCCCTCCACCTCATGGTCTTCAAAGGCATGTTGAAGAACATAGCCGCGGAGGCGACAAACCGCTGAGGCGGATCCCTCCCTGCGAATCGGTTTTCCCATGACATCAACTAACCACGTTATCATTGTCGGAGCAGGCGTCACCGGATTAACCGCCGCACGGATCCTCCACGGTGCCGGAAGGTCCGTGTGCGTTATCGACAAAGGACGCGGAGTTGGCGGCCGAATGGCGACTCGACTCCTCGGGTCAGCTGCTTGCGACCATGGCGCACAGATGCTCGTCGCACGTGCTCCAGAATTCCGCAGGACGATCGAGGAGTGGAGGAACTCTGCCGTTGTGGAGGAATGGTTTCAAGATCCAACGGATGCATTGTTGCGATGGCGTGGAATGCCCGCGATGACGGGCATCGCCAAATATTTGGCACGAGATCTCGATGTGCGGCTTGGGATGCGCGTGACCGCATTGCATCAACGGGGTGAAGGGTGGGATGTTCGACTCGACTCTGGAGAACGCGTCACCACTTCTGCCGTGATGCTGACCACTCCGGTTCCCCAGGCGCTTGAGATCCTGATCGCGGGACAGATAGAATTGGAGAGAAACATCCGTTCGCGTTTGGAAGCGGTCGAGTACGATCGTTGTATTGCGGTCCTTGCACGCTTTAATTCTCCGACGCGCATTCCGGCTCCGGGTGGATTGGTACCGCCCGATGGACCAATCGCGTGGATAGCCGACAATCTGCAGAAGTGCATCTCCCCCATCCCCGCTATCACCATTCATGCAACGGCGCGGTTCAGCTTGGAGCATTGGAATGACGATCGCGCAGACGTTGGACAGATGCTGCTGCAATCAGCACGCCAATGGATGGTCGGGGAACCGCTGGAGGTGCAGGTGCACGGCTGGCGGTACAGCAGACCCGTACGGCGGGAGCTGGAATCATCGTTGATCCTCACGACGGTACCGCCGCTCCTGATCGCTGGAGACGCATTCGGTGGGCCAGATGTGGAGGGAGCCGTACGCTCGGGGACGAGCGCCGCCCTCACTCTCCTGCAACTGCAGAACGAAACTACTATCGAAGAGAGACAATGAACCTTTTCCGTTCGATTCTCGTCATCGTGATGTTGCTTAGCGTCGTCCTCATTGCGATCGCTCAGCGGCCCATCCCATCGAATACCGGTCGCTACACCATCGTCCTCCACGGCGGCGCGGGAAACATCAGCACCGCGATGCCGGATTCCACAAGACGGTCATACACGGATGCGCTCGCGCACGCACTCACAATCGGGCAGTCGATCCTCGATACCGGCGGAACGGCACTCGACGCCGTTGAGCAGGTCATCCGGTACTTCGAGACCGATCCGCAATTCAACGCAGGCATCGGAGCAGTCTACACGGCAGATGGAACACACGAACTTGATGCATCGATCATGGACGGCCGTGATCTCTCCTGCGGTGCAGTGGCCGGCGTGAGGCAGATCGCTCACCCGATCTCTCTTTCCCGCATGGTCATGGAACGAACGAAACACGTCTTATTAACCGGCGAGGGAGCCGAGCGCTTCGCACAACAGATGGGAATTCCCCTCGTCCCCAATACGACCTTCAATACACCGAAGCGCGCGAAGGAAATTGAGGAACATAAGAAGCGCCTCGAAAAGGAAAAGAACGGAACCGTCGGTTGTGTGGCCCTCGACAGGCATGGCAATCTCGCGGCGGGGACATCGACCGGCGGCATGCCGGGGAAGATGCCGGGACGCGTGGGCGATTCTCCCATCATCGGTGCGGGAACGTACGCGAACAATAAAACATGCGCAGTTTCAGGAACGGGATGGGGTGAGAAGTTCATCAAGCAAGGAGTGGCCTTCACGATGTCCGCTTTAATGGAATTCAAAGGGATGACCCTCGCGGAGGCGGCTGAGGAGATCGTCTCCAAGCGGCTCGAATCCAACGACGGCGGCTTCATCGCTGTGGATGCAAAAGGCAACTATGCAACGCCTTTCAATGCACGCGGAATGTTTCGCGGCGTCGCGACATCGGACGGCGTATTCGAGGTGACAATCTGGAAATAGTCGACGGTCATCTTGAGCTTGCGGCGGGGCCGTCACTTTGGGACCTGCCCCGCGATTGAAGCTCTCTGTGGCAGGCGGGGTCGAAGGATGACATCCTGAGCTTGTCGAAGGATGACTCATCGACTGGCCACTCTTCGACAAGCTCAGAGTGACCAACAATCTACCAGTTCCTTAGACTGAAATTCTTCCATGA
>Ga0105103_10000036_pt1 | contig 56458 bp, 93 predicted proteins | sample PPLLaktember2015_2_FD_79107 | JGI IMG/M metagenome (GOLD analysis project Ga0105103, IMG submission 79107) | Freshwater sediment microbial communities from Prairie Pothole Lake near Jamestown, North Dakota, USA - PPLs Lake P7 Core (6) Depth... | ecosystem: Environmental > Aquatic > Freshwater >...
CGGCTCGCGCGAAAAACTCGCCCTTGCGCATGGCCGTGTTGAACAGCGCGATGAAGGCGCCCTTCTGGCTCTTCTCGGCCGCCTTGACCGGGATATGATGCCGCTGCCGAATCTCTGCGGCGATGAGCTTGCCTAGGCCCCCGTAGTCGAGCACGTAGCGCTCTGGCCGATACTTCTCGATCAGCCTGTGGGCCTCAGCCGCCGTGTCCGTGATGTCGCTCTTAGCGTCTCCGCTCTTGTTGCCGCTCCATTCGTCGACCAGGAACACGCGCCGATCGTGCTCGGGCCAGCCCAAAATGCAGAGGTACATGGTGCCGCCCTCTTGCTCCGGCTTCTCCTCGTCGCCGCCTATGCCAAGGTCCCACGCCAAAGCGTAGTGCCACGCTGGCGACTGGGGGAGCTGCGTGTACCCGTTGCGTGTGTCGAGGTACTCATAGAGCAGCGCTTCGCGATCTTCGACATCCTGATCGAGAATCTCGCGGCGGTATGTCTTGTCCGACTCCGTCCAGCCGTTGTCCTTGCGAAACTCGGCGAGGATGTCCTCTATCGATTTGCCGGCCGCCCTGGCTGGAAGCTTCGTGTTCTCCTTGACCGTCCACGAGTGCAGCTCGTATCTGTCCTTTAGCTTGCCGTCGAAGCACTCCCAGAAGTATCCCTTCCGCAGTGGTGGGCGCGTGCCAGCAAGCCATAGCGTGCCCTCGTAGTCGAGCAGGGTCGGCATGATGACATCCCGGACCAGCGGTTCAAGCACGCTGTTGGGGAACGACTGCGCCTCGTCAAGGATGACCAGCTTGAACTTCTTCCCGCGGTACTTGGCGATCTCCCGCTTCGTGTGGGCGCCGCGAAGCTGGATCTTGATGCCCAGCGGGCTGATCAATTCAAGCGCGCCCTCGCGGACCCTGAATCCTAGCTTGTATTCGTCGTGGACTGACAGCAACTCGTCCCAGAGGATTTCCTTCGCGTTCCCCCTGGTCAACGTGACGTAAAGAACCGGCACCGCCGGGAGCTGCAAGGCGGCTTCAAGCAGCGCGATCGCAATCAGCCGCGTCTTGCCCGCACGACGACCGCAGCGCAAAACCTTGCGCTTCCGTGGGCTACGGCACGCCGCAAGCTGCTCTAGGAAGCAGCAAGCCTCAGCGCTGAACTCGGCCGCTCTTCGGGATTGGGCGAGCTGGCGGAGGGTCCTTGCTAGGCGTGCTGCTTGCGTGTCCATCGGGTGCCTTATCTGCCGGCGGTGGCAATGGCGTGGCTGTCACCTTGGCTTCCACGAACGTTTGCCCAGTCGTGTCCGGCATGTCGACGGCGATCACCGTGCCTGGCAGAATCTGCGCGAGCAGGTTGCCTACGCCGTCCATCACGAATAGCAATGTGGTGTCGCTCCAGACATGAATCTCCCGCACTCCGCGCTTGCCTGGCATCCACTCGGTGTGGAGTTCTCCCTTCACGACGGCGACGGGCGACGGGAATCGGACCGACTTGATGTTCATGTTTCGCCTTTCTCGATGCGGTAGATGAGTGCGTGTGCGGTTTCCCATGCGTTGCGCGCTTCTCTCCCCTTTTCGCCGGTCCAAAGTACCTGGGCGCGGTCCAAGGCAGCACGCGCCAACCTCAGCGCGGCCAGCAGCTCGGGCGCGGCGAGAACGAGGCGCGCGGCTTCATCGCTGCCAAAGTTTAGGCTTGAGTCCTCGTAGCCGCTCATCGATTCGATGACCATGTCCCCGTTGGCGTCCACGATCTTGTCGCTGCTGAACGAATCGGCATCCTTCCACGGTCCCGGGTGCCTCATGGGATCTTCTCCACCGTGATGCGGATGTGGTCTCCAGGCCTGAAAGCCGGGAAGTCGTCGGCCAACTCGACCATGGCTTGGATTCCAACCCAATGCTCTGGACCAGGCTTGAATGCGCGGATGGCCCAGGCGGCCTTAAACTCAGGCTCCTGTTCCCCATACCTCGCGATATCGATCTCGCTGCGCTTGACCGCGATTCCGTCGACGCTGTCGATTTCTCCCTCGAAGATCATTCTGCGTACTCCCTCAGTAGTTGCGGCGCGTACGTCCAGCCATCGACGGGGCCGGGCCAGTGGCTGATCGCGGGCCACCCGCACGGAGTCTCTCGCCCGCGTGAACCCTTGAACACGATGCGATTCAGCATAGCGTGGGCAATGCCGAGCTTGCGAAAAGCCTGCTTTACGTATGCCCAGTGGACGCAGTCGCTGTTCGCGCACGCGAACCCAAGCAACGAATCCGGTTCGCCCTCGACGTGCGCGACGACCGTGATTGTCCGCTTGTCGGCCAAGATGCGCTCGATCACGCGGTGCCAGCGCTCGAAGAACTCGGACTCAGACACGATCGCTCGCGCCGGGAAGTGGTCCCAGTACCCGCGAAGCCAGGCCTTGTAGATGAATGGCTCGTCGGCGCGGGTCGCGGCGCGGATGGCGAAGTCGCTCATGACTCCCACACTTTGAGCGTGAGGATGTCCTGGCGGCGCTGGCTTGCGCACGACTCTGCCTTCTGCTCGTCGGTGAACACCTGCTGGGCAATCCAGCCTCCGTCCCGATCTAGTTCGTCTACGACCCATTCCAGATCGCTTGAGTGGCGGACCTCCACAGAAACGATTTGCGAACCAGGCTTGCCGGGCGGTGGCCCATAGACGCGCCTTGCCTCGGCCATGTCCTTCGGCATCCGCTCGGCCATGCGGAAGAACGGAACAAGTCGAGGAGCGGTGGCCTTCTTAGACACGATGTCAACGTGCCACATCCCGTGACAGTTGGCGATCATCTCGACGTGCCCGGGAATCTCGGCGCACTTCTTGCGGACGATCTTGACCTTGCCGCCGCAGGTCTTGCAGTCGATGTGTGCGACTTTCATTTGCCCTCGCAATCGCACGTCTTCCAGATCGGGCGGTCGTCGTCGTCGCAGCCGTCGCCCACGGGCTCACCGCATTTGCCGCTGTGCTTGTGCCCGCACGACTCGCACCTGCCATCGAGCCAGTGCTTGCCAAGCCTTCGGCCCGGTCGCCCAAACGTCCGCTCCCACCCGTCGCGGTACTCGTCGCTGGTTGGTCGGCTGCGGTCATCACTCGGCATGCGGTGTTTCCTTTCTTCCAATGTGGACCCGTTCGAGTTGGTTTGCAACGTCGCCGGTGACGTTGACGTAGGACTGCCACTTGGTGGCCCATGCCGGGTCGAGCGGCAGATCAAGCTGTCGGCACAACTCAGCCATGAATACCTGTGGGTCGTGGCACAGCACCTCGTAATCAACGGCGGACCACGGCTGCGACGAGAACGCCCACGCGCCCTCGACAAACGCGGCCTGATCGACGCGTTCGCCAAGGAATCGCTCTACCGATGCATGCGCCTCGGTTGCCCCGCGCAGGAGCGCCGACTCCACCAGCTCAAACCGTTCCCGCAACGACTCGGTCAGCTGCGACCGCCCGGCCGGCTTTCGGTTCTTCGAACTCGGGATGAAGTCGACGAAGTCCCACGAGCGCAGCACCAGCATCTGCCCGCGGGCCCGGAACGCTTCCTCCAGCGCGGCGATCGTGTCGACGAAGTCCAGATCGTCGGGGACATGGACGCCGTACCACTTCCGCGCCTGCAAGACAGGGTCGTTCCAGCCTTGCCAGAACGTCGGGTGGACCTCGGACAGCAGCGCGACGCCGTCCATACACGCCAGACAGCGGGACACGATGGTGCCGCCCGAACGGGCTAGGTTGTGCAGGATGCGCAGCTTGGGCTTGCTGCCGTTACCGCCGACGTGGCGAATCGGCTTGGCCACGATATCGAACTGCTCGCGCGTGTCCCCGGCCAGCCACGGCTCGTTGGTGTACAGGTCGCGCATGCGGTACCCGCACCAGGTCAGCAGCTCGTGCAAAGCTTCGGGCGAGTCGCCAGCGCGGACCAGCGCCCCGCGGTTGACCTCGATCACCATGACCGGGCGGACGCTCGCCAGGATGGCCGATGCTCCGCGCAGGGCCTTGACCTCCCACCCCTCGACGTCGAGCTTGATCGCGTCGGGCGCCGAGTAGACGCGGGTCAGGTCGTCCAGCAGCACCGTCTCGTGCCCGCCGGCGACCTGCGTGAGGAACCGCGCACCCGCGTTCTGTTCGTCGGGAGAGGCGAGCGTCACTTGCTCGCTGGCACCGGCGGCTAGATGCAGGCATGTGACGCGGTCGTTGCCGGCGAAGTTGCGCGCCAAGCACTCAAACGCCATTGGCTGCGGCTCGATGGCAACCACGCGGTGGCCCGCGTCTGCGTACGATCGCGAGTGGTCGCCGATGAGGGCGCCGACGTCCCAGACCACCGGCCGGCCACGGAACGCGTCCAGGATGCGAGGCAATGCGTTCTGGTCGTGGTCCAAGCGCCCGGTCTCGCGGTCCCAACGGCTGACGGTGGAGTCGGCCGCGATCGTCCAGATGCCCCCTTGCCCGTCGAGCTTCTCGGCTGGCACGTGCGAGTCGTAGCCGTTGACAGCCAGCCACTGCAACGTATCCACGGTCAGGCCATCGTAGCTGCGGAACTGGCGCTGCAGCTCGGGCCCGGCCGGGGTGTATGTCGCGGCGCCATTGTGTATGGCGTAGTTCCCAAGCAAGTTGAACTCGGAGAAGCAACGGCCGTATTCGAGCAGGCCATCCTCGCCGACTACGTGCTCGTAGCATCCCTGGATGGTCTCTCGGCGGTAGACGAACGGATGCCGGCACATCGTCTCGTGTGTCGGCTCAAATCCCAGCAGGTCGCGGGTCGACTCATACCATGCATCCTTGGCCTCACCAGCTTCGCTCCAAGGCCTTGCGCCGACGCCGTCGGGGTGAGCGCCCATGCCCGAGGTCGGCAGCGCCCTGGCATCGAATGGACGCGTGAAGACCATGTCTGAGTCGAGGTAGCCGATGGCGTCTGCGTCGCTCAGCTCCCACGCGCGCAGCTTGGTGATCTGCTGGCCGATGTAGTCGTTCGCGTAGACTGGGCAGGTCGCGAACTCGACCGCCTCGCAGAATTCGGGCGCGTCCAGCTCGGGCAGCACGGGGAAGTCCGCCTCCTGCCCGACGGGCACGACCACGATCAACTTCCGCCAGCCGCTGGCGTGTCGATTCAGCGAGCGGAACAGGTACGGCAGCCACTGGTAGTCGCCGCGGTAGGTGCGCAGGAACAGGTCGGAGATCAATCGCGCCTCCACTTCCCGCGCATCCATCCTCTGACGATGCGCAAAATCGAATCGTCCTTGCACCCGTGCACCCACGCGGCCTCGCGAGCAATGCCTGCGAGACAGCCCTCGGTCCAGTCGCGCGTCTCGTACTCATTGCGGATGACGCCACACGGACGCGTGAGCGGAATCAGCACGCGAGCATGCTGGATGTCCCACGCGACGTTATGGATGGAATCGCGCAGGGACGGGCGGTCGCCCCAGACACTCAGGTGCATGACAAGATTGCCGTTGACGTGCGGGATGGGCTCGTCCATCACGGCGCCGGTCACGCGTAGCCCCTGGGTCAGCGTGCGACCGTGAGCGGCCTGCAGCCGGTCGAGCCAGTCGGACCGAACGGGGCAGCCGTCCGCCTCAAACGTGGCCACCGAGTCGTGGCGCGAGTCGATCATGCCCGACGACCAGAGCTGATAGAGCCGGCCCACCGTCCCAGCCCAAACGCCGTAGCAGCCCGACGGGTGGCCGACGCGCTCCACATGGGACTGCAGGAGCATCGTCCGCAGCTTCGCCGAGCAGTGCTTTTGAGTGGCCTCGGCTTCCGGTGACAACGGACAGTCAAACGCTCGTGCCAGGACCAGCACGACGTCCTCTCGTTCCTTCGGCTCGATATCGGCAATCAGCCGGGCCAGGCTCAGCGCCTCGGCCTCGTCTCCTCGCCAGTACTGCAGCGCTACCAGCATCGTGTCACGCGCGCACCTCTGATGGTTGCGCTGCGCGGGCCTCCGCGACAAGTGCCGCGTATTCTGCCTGTGGCAGAGCGGCTAGGTATTCCTTGAGCAACGCGCGGATGTCCTCAGGGGACAGCTTGGCGCCTTCTTCGAATTCGAGCTGCGCCCGCTCCTCAGCCTGCACCTTCACCGCCGCCATGACGCAATCGCTGACGTCCCTCACGTGCGTCTTCGACCAATCGTCGTATGGAACCTTCTCAAGGACGTCGAGCATCTGGTCGATGATCCGAAGCCCCTTCGCTGTAATTCGAGCCGCCTTGTCGCTCTCGCTGCTCATGATTCGAAACCTTTGCTCTCGGCCCATACGCCCGCGCGCGTGAACCTCTACTTGACACCCTGGCACGCCGTCTCCGCCAAGTCAACCAAAACCGCGCTAACGCAACCCTGCCCATAACGTGGGCGATTGGTGGAAGACGCCAAGTTCCCCTCTTCCGGATCTGGGTACTGGCTCCGTCTTCGCCAGGGTCCTAGCGTCAGTTGCTCATAGGCAGGGGGTGGGTCGCCTGGTCGGGCCACCGAAGCGGCTACCGATGAGCTGTGTCAGCGCGGGACCGTGCGAACGTTGGATGGCAGAGAGGGTTGAGCCGGCATCCACGCCTCGACGCCGAGAAATCGGCGCTGTACTAGCAAGCCGCCGGGCATGCCCGACTCCGTTACTTGCTATGTCCACGGTCGCTATCATACGCGCTGTCACCAGGATGGCACGCGGCGCGCTTGACCGCAAGAGGCTCGTTAGCCGCCCGCCACGGTCGTCGTTCACGGCTTCACCCTCCGCGCCGTCAGCGTGACGGCGTACACGTGCTCTCCCACGACTCCCTTGACCATAGTTGCGAGCTCCTCGGTGGGCCACCACGGAGCGCTCTTCACGGCGTCGCCTGCGGAGTCAGCGGCGACATACACCGTCCGCTGCGCCTCGCCCCGGGCCTCCTCGTGTTCCCTAAACGCGTGGGCCGACTGCGCGACCAGAGCCGCATGCTCGGCAGCGTACTCACGTTGCGCCTCTTCGAGCTTGGCGTTGGCATACCCCCGCTCGCGCTCGGCCTCTTCGAGCTTCACCTCAATCTCGTGGACGCGATTCTTGAGCTTCAGCGTCTGCGTTCCTGCGTCGCCGGTACCGTCGCAGCCGTCGCAGCCGACTCCACCGCAGTCGTAGCAGCGGCCTTTGCGCGCCTCTGCGAGCTGACGTCTCAGGTCGGTCACGGATTCTGACAACTCCACATCGAGCGCGGCCGACTCGGTCTTGTGTTCTTCGAGCTGACGTCTCAGGTCGGCGTTCTCGGCCTGTAGCGCTTCGAGCTTCGCCATGAGCAGCTGAACCAGCGTCACGGCTCGCCGCCAAGCTCACGGACCAGGGCGCGGAGCCGGTCGCAGTCCTCTTCGGCAGCGCATAGTTTCGATGCCAACTCGCGGTATCCGTCCAAGCGCTCGTCGCATGCTCGGTCGACCATGAACTGATAGTTGGCCTGGGCCTTCGCCAGCTCGGCGCGGAGCCGGTCGAGCTCGTCGGCGATTGCCTTGGCCTGCGATTCGACCACCACGTATCCATCGCGCAGGTTGCGCTCTGCAAGTTCCAGCCCCGGCCCCGGCTCCTGCTCTCGCGGCGACCTCTTCCCTGTCTCACAATCGAGTTTGTGGCGCCCGCCGACACCTCGGCACTCTCGGCAGACGCTCGGGGTCTTGGGACGGTCGGAGGCCAGTACCGCGTTGGCGCACATGATTGGTTGTTTCTTCACCGCCGCACCTCATGGACACCGGTCCAATCGACGGGCGCGAGCCGCAGCCCGTAGTCCTCTCTGGCGGACTCGACGGTGACGACGCGCATGCACGGCAAGATCGAGCAGTGGTTTCGCCGGCACTGCCGAAGGCCTGGCAGGTACGATGGCGGTTCTGGCCTGTACCAGCGCCAATACCATCGGCCCTCGCTGCCGGACCACTGGAGCAGGACCGTCTTCACCGCCGCACCTTCCCCGGCAGCACGACGTTGGCTCGATTGAGGGCGCGCACGACAGCGCCAGGGTCCATGTGGCCTTTGCTGTCCTCGTGGTACGACAGCAGCTTGATCGCGCCGTCGAACAGCAGCAGCGCTCCGTTGCTACTCCACCTCGGATTCCTCGCCGCCGGCTTGCGCGCGGTCTTTCTCGGGCTCGTCGGGAGGAACAGCATGCACATGCACGGTCCGTTCGGCGTCCAAACCGAGCATCCTTGCGTTCCATGCCGAGACTCGGCGTGCCCGCACGTGCACCGTCGAGCTGCCGGCTTGCGCGCTGGGCGCTTCGCCGCGGTTCGTTCGCTGATCATCTTGGCCACCTCTCTAATCGGGACGTGCGCCCAACAGTTCACGCAGAGTTGCCGCCCTGATGTGTCCGTGTGGCATTCGTTCCGAGCCGGCTTCCCGCACGCCGCGCACTTCGCCTTGCTCGTCGCCATCAGTAGTTCTCCGTGCAAAGGAATCCCTTGCCGCTGGATGCCGCCCACTCGGCGCACGTCTTTGCCTCGACTCCAGGGCCGTTCTCGCTATCGATCTTCAGAAACGAATCGTCGGCGCACTGAACGTACACCTCGTCAGCGTATTCTTCATCGGCGCCAACGAGCGCGCCGAGTTCCAGTCCCATGGCGTGAGCCTCTTCGGCAGACTCGGCCACGAACCAGTCTGTGGCGCCGTTCCTGTATACGTGCAACGTCGCCGTCACTCGAAGGCCCTCCAGATCTTCCACGCTGCGAAGGCAGAGACAGGCGCCGCCAGCGCGAGCGGTTGGTTGTTGATGGCCCACGATGCCCCGAGCACCACGCCGGTGATCACGGACACGGCGACGGCGATGAGCGCCAGCACCATCGCCACGGCGACCACGGACCAGCCTCGGATCGTCCACGCGTTCAGCATTCGTTCGAGCATCACTTTCCTCCTTCGTTCTTCTGTTCAGCGTCGCCCGGCTTCACCTCCGGCTGGTCGAGAAGCGACTGGATTCTTTCGTAGTCAGATCGCTCGCCCTCAGCACGCAGACCGAGAATGAACCTGGGCGCCAGCTTCCGCAGCTCGGCCAGTTCCCGCGCGGCCTGCGCGTTCTCCTCGGCCTGGCGATGCCAGTTGTCGCGCGCCTCGCGCAGCCCATTGATAGACTCCTTCGCGGCCGAGTAGCTCTCCTCGAGCTCCACGATGCGCTTGCTCGACTCCTCGGCCAGCTTGGCTGCGTTGTCGCGGTCGTACTTTGCCTCGGATAGCGCTCCACGCAGTCTCTCGCATTCCTGCGCGTTCTCCTCGGCCTGGCGGCGGGCGGCGTCGCGCGCCTCGCCGTTCCTATCGGCAGCCGTCAGCGCAGCCTCAAGTTCCTGCTCCAACTTGGCAATCCGTCTCGCGTCCGCCTCCCGATCCGCTTCGCGCCAGACGATGACCTCGCGCATCTGCTTGATCTCCAGCGTGTCACGCTCCCGCAGCACCGCGAACCCTTTGGCGCACGTCTCTACGGCAGCCTTCACGGCGTCGGCCATGTCGGCGCTGGCGGCCCGCAAGATCATGTCAGCGACAGTCTTCCCCGCCTCTCCACACGGGTCTTCGTCCATCGCCCAGTTGCGGGTCTCGCTCTCCAGCCTCGGCATCGGCGCCTCGGCGGGCTTGCACTTCGGGCACTGCGCCTGCCTGCCCTCCGGCCCGTCGCCGACGCGATCGATGGCGACCTCGCCTCGGCCGTCGCAGTTGGAGCACGCCTCGGCGGGCGGCGCTTGCGGGACGGACTCACTTCTGGCGGCCGCGAGTTCAGCCGAACCGACAAACCGCGGGGCATCCTTGACAAACCGCGGGGCATCCTTGAGCCGCGCGATCTCGGCCGCCTGCTCGCTCAACGTCCGAGCCTGCTCGTCGAGCTTCGCGCGCTGCTCGCGGATCGTGGTCAGAGCGTCGTCTTCCGGGGAGCCGCGCCTCCCGATGCCAAGCTCGCGTAATCCGAACTCAAGTTGCTTGCGCTTCTCATGATGAACCACCATGTGTGCCACCTCGTCACGCTCGCGGGTCAGGCGCTCTCGTGTCTCAGCGTGCCGGCTCTCCTCGGTGCGGAAGCGAAGCTGCGCCTCTGCGGCTCGCTCCGCAAGCTCGGAATTCTCGCGGGTCAGGCGCGCAACCTGCGCCCCGAGCAGCGCCGCCCGTTCGGCCCAGTCATAGCCTTCGCTTGCCGCCGGCTGCGCGCCGAGGTGGGCGAGGACGGCGCGGGCGCACTCTACCGCGCACGTCTCACCAGATGGTGCCGACGTGATGATTGGCAGGAGCACCTTCGCCAGCGAATCAACCGTCGGCAGCGGCGCGGGGCGGACCTTCGCTCGCTGGCGTTCGGCGACGCACAATCCAATCCCCTCTGCCGTGCACGTGCCTACTCTACGCGCCTCGGTGGCAATCTGCGCGATCTCGGCTACGCTCAGCGGCTCGACGGCAAGCGCGGGGGACTCTATCTTGGCGTTCATGGCTTTCCCTTCCCTAGGTTGTCAAAACGCCCCTGGCATTCCGCGCACGGGCACATCGGCGACGGGTGTGGCAGTTGCACAACCAGCCTGTTCAGGTCGTAGTCCTTCACGAGCTGGACGACCATGCGGCCGATGCGCGCGTACTTCTCTTCGTCGGCCAGCGCGGGGGCGGCCAGCTTCTCCCGCAAGTCCTCGACCTGCCCGAGCGCCGCGAGCCGCTCAGCCTCGCTCTTGCGCAGGGCCGCGCGTAGGGTCGCGACGGTGTGCGCTTCCGCCTTCGACGGCGGGCCGAGCATCTCGCGCACAAGCTCCAGTCGGCGCATGGCTGCGTGTCGACTTCCTGGAGGCTTCTCCTCCCAGGGCGCGTGCGCGAAGTCGTAACAGCCGTCCAAGAACACGTCGAGCTTCTCGGCCAGCTCCTCATCACTCATCGCCTCGATCTTCGTCTCGTCGGTCATGCTCGCTTTCCTTTCCTCGTCTGCACCGTCATCAGCCAGTAGCCATGCTTGCGCCGCCCGACGACAGCCGGAATCCACTTCTGGTCCACCCACCTGCCTGTTACCGTTGTGGGCACCGTGCGCGCCCGCTCGCGGCGGACGGCGCGGTCGCTCTCGCGAACGATGAGCCCGAGCAGGTTGTCGAACGACTCCACGCGCGCCCATCCCTTGTCCACCATGCGCTTCCGCAGCGCCTCGCGGTCGGCCTTCGTCATGGTCACCACCCCACCGGCCGCTGGCGGACGCGCAACGACGGGTGCCACTCACTCGGGTTCGCGCCGGCCCGCGACCGCATCGGCAGCCGGCTCTTCGGGGCCGCGCCGAGCATGTCGGGCGCGTAGGTGTCGAGAATGTCGCAGCCGGCGGCGTCCAGCTCGCGCACGGTCTCGTCGCCCAGGTCGTATCCGTCTCCGATGGCGTTGCTCCCATACTGCTTAACCCAGCACTGAACCTTGGCCTCCGCGCACTGGCGCACGACCGAGCGAATCCACTCGACGTGGCAGGGGCGCGCGTTGCTTCCGCTCTCGCCGCCCACAATGACCCAGTCGAGCTTGGGCAGAACGTCGTCCGGCCCTGACACCAGTCCCGTGAGCGCGTTCAGGTACACGCCAGGCCCGTGCGGAGGCCTTGGCTCGACGAGCACCATGCGGGTTAGGTCAACCGGCCCAACCATCGGTTCTAGGCTTACCCCCCGCATCGCCGCCTGGGTCTGCAGCAGCTCGGGTATCAGCTCGTCGGCCGTGCGCTGGTCGCTCACACTGACTAGGAGGGAGATGTTGGGGAGAGGCCAGCGCCTATCGTATCCCTTGAGAGGCGATTCTCCTGGCAGCAAGTCGATGGCGAATCCTCGGCAGGCTTCCGCCTGAAACTGCCAGCGCCCGCTGCCGCAGTCGCGCTGCCCGTCCACCCACGCGAACCACTCCCGCATGCGCCGGGCCCGCTTGGTCAGCACGAAGTAGCGGTGCTGGGGCGTCGCCGCCATCACGCCGAACACGGCCGCGATCTGCTCGTTGGTGACCTTCTCGTGGAACAGGTCGCCCATGTCCACGGGGAAGATGCTGCTGGGCTTGCGGCGCCGCAGTGGCTCGGCCAGGCGCTCGGGAAAGAAGCGGACTTCACCGGTCCACGCCGGTTCGTGCTTCGCTGGGCACGGGCAGCGCTTCGTCAGGCCCCCGTACTCCGGCAGGTGAGCAAGCCTCGTGGACGCGAGCCGGGCGGCGTAGCAGAACTTGCACCCGACGTGCGCAGGCGAGCAGCCCAAAATCGGGTTCCACGAGTAGCCCTGTGTCCCGTCGGGATTCACGAGCCAGGAATTGCTTGATCGGTTCATCGTTGCCTCACTATGGTACTTGCGCCGGCCGGGGCGAATTACGCAGCACCCTTGGCGCCCTCGATGATGCTGTTGACCCTCGGTTTCGTTTCGATCGCCTCTCTCGGAATCGCTTGGTGCTTGAGCCACTCCTCGCCCACCTCGACGGCTCCGCTCTCCACGTGCGGGCACCGCTTGCCCGTGGTCACGTAGATCGCGCAATCATCCTCGACGCCGCCGCACCACTCACGGATGAATCGGCGGTAGTAGGCCGGCGACATCATGGCGGAAACCCATTCTCGGCCATGGCGTCCCACTCTGCGATCTCGTCCCTGACCGCGCATTCTCCGCCGCGGTCTGCGTGACTCTGAAGAATCCGCTCCCACGCCTTCGCGCGCGCCAGCAGCTCGCGCATGACGTCCTTCGATAGGACGACAGCATCACCTCGCTCGACCTTGCCCGCCAGATCGTCGAGGTCCTGCGTTGTCATCATGTCCGCCACCTCCACTCGGCGAGCCCGGACACGACGTCGCCGACGACGTCAACCGCGCGCTCCTGCCACCGAACGCCCGCCGCTGTCAGCGCACGGTCGGCGAGCAGCACCGGCACGGCGATCGCGGCGGCGATGGCACACGTCGCGAGTTGTACTGGGGTCAGCACGATTTCGATCACGGTGTCGCGGCTCATGGCTTCCTCACTTTCGTCTCGTGGTGCCCGAACGATTCGCCGGCATCGATTGCCGTCTCGGACAGGGTCATCCCTCGGTCTTGCAGGTACGCGACAACGCCTCGGATGGCGTAGTCGTGGCCGACCTGGCAGGACGCGCACAGGTCGCGCTCGGCCAGCTTGTCGTTGCCGCACGCTGGACAGATCTTCGACGGGTCCATCACGGCGCGGCCTCAACGCCCGTCTCGGGGCGTGTCAACTCCGCCCAGTGGGTGGGCTGATTCTCGCGCTGCCATAGCTTGCCGAACAACCACCCTCGCTCTGTCGACCAGTACGGGCGAGGACGTCGGGCGAATCCGTCGTGGTCGAACTTGCCAACCGAGCACTGGCCGCTGCCCAAGTACAGCAACACGTCGCGGTCCTTCGGTGCGGTCTCGATTGGTAGCCAATTGATCGTTTTCATCATCCTTCAGCCCTTCCTCTCAATCGCGCGACAGGCCCGCGCCACCATGGCGAGGACCTTTCGCGCGTACTTTCCTCTGCCGTTCCCGAGCTTCCCGGTGTTGTACGCCCCGATTCCTTCCCCGAGCCCGCCAGCCCATGTCACCATGAGCGAAAGCCAGCGAGCCCCGGTGTCGATGCACGTCGCCGGGTCGGCCAGCTCTACGTCGCTGCGTCCGTTGCGGGCCACACCTCGAACCTGAAACGCGCATCGTTCCTTGGCGGCGCCGACCGCTTCCATACGACAGTGGCTCTCCACCCGCATGACCGCGACGAGCAGCACCCGCGGCAGAAGGTACCGTCTTGCCGCCGCGTCAACGTGAGGCGCAAGGTGCTCCTTCCCAGGGCACAGCGCGGTCAGCGCCTTCTCGGTCGTCGTGGCCGCGTTGCCAGGTCGAGCCGGAACGCAGATCAGCAGGCCGGCCCACGCGAGCGCGAGGATGAGCAGCAGGAGTTTCATGTGACAGGCCAACCTTCCTTGCGCATCAGCGGAATCTGTTTCAACCATTCGCCGAATGTCATCCCGCAGTCGGCAGACAGGAATTCTCGGTATCTGCGCTGCGCACGCGTGAGCCGAGGTGGCGGAGGGCTGTTCTCGCGCATCGCCAGCTTCCCGGCCTCCGTCACCTGGTACGTGTGCATTCCGGAGCCGATGAATCCCGGTTTGCCTTCCCCGCAGTCGCGCATAAGTCCAGCGGATACGAGTTCGTCCATGTCGGCGAACGGCTCGGCAACGTAGTGGTTGCGGTACTGCTCTCCTCGCCCATAAGCGTCGACTCCGAGCGAATGTTGCAGGATGTGGAGTTGTTCCTTCGTCATCATGGCTTCCTCCGCTTCATCTTGCGCGCCAGATGCCACTCGACGATGTCCGCGTTGTTCGGGTAGTTCGACTCCCCTCCAATCGCTCGCGCCAGCGACACATCAGGGTCGGTAACGTCGGTGTCGTATTCCTCCCATTCGACGCAGCCGCGTAGCCGGCACTCGATTCGGTAGGTGATTTCTGGCGTGGTCATGTCGTTGCCTTTCGTTGGTGACTAGAACGGGAAAGATCCAGGATCATCGTCCACCGGCGGCGCGTCCTTTCCCGCCGGCTGCGAGCTGACCGGCTCGATTGTCTCGGCGATCGAGTCGCCGTAGACGCGCCCGTTGAAGTCCCGGCCACCGAGCTTGCCGGTCACCGTGACGACGTCGCCTTGCTTCAAGTCGGAGACCGTGGCGACCAGACGGCCAAAAACTTTGACAGGGACAGTTTGAGGCCACTGCCCTCCCTGCTCGAAGATCAGCGTGATGATCTCCTTGCCGGCCTTCGAGGTGAAGCGGTCGATTCGGGAGAGTGTTCCGGTGCCGCTGAATGTGAATCCTTCGGTCTTGCTCATGGGGTCCTTTCGCTGGTGATCAATCATCGCAGTCGCATCGCGGGCGCTCTTGTCGTCTTTCGCTCACGGTTCTGTCGTCAACCTGGAACTCGTCGCGGCCAAGCCCTGTGTACAGCATGATCTCTGCGTTCCACTTCACCACCGCAGCGCCCTTCGGGCCGTTACGGTTCTTGCGCACGAGCCATTTGTCGACGGCAACTACGCCGCGAGATTCCTCTTCAGCTGTCGGAAGCTTCATGACCGTTTCGCCGTCCTTGTTCACGTATCGTGGCCACTGGTACGGGAAAAACACCAAGTCTGCGGCGGCCTCGATTTCGCCAGAGTCACGCAAATCGTGAAGCTCAGGCTCAGCGCCGCGCGCCGATGCCTGCCTGTTGAGCTGCGCGCACAGAAGCAGCGGAACACGCAGCGTACGGGCAAGCAGCTTCAGACCCTGGGCCATCGCCGCTACCTCGCGGTTGCGGTTCTCGCTCCCGGCCTCGCTACGAATCAGGCCAAGGTAGTCGACGACAATCATCCCCGTCTCTTTCCCTGCTGCGCGCACCTTGTCGGCGTACCATTTGTGAGATTGCTCGACGAGTTGGGACAGCGTAACCGTACGGTCGTCTACGGTGAGCAGAACCTTTGACAGCCCGTCTGCGGCATTCCTGGCGTGGTCCCACTGCTGTTTGTCCATCGGAGCTTTCTCAGAAAACAACGTTGCAGCAGGAACACACGACCGCTGCGACACAAATCGCATGCCGATGTCGATACGGTCCATCTCGATGGAAAACAGCATGCATGGAATCCCAGCTTGCGCGTTATGCGCGATGATCCCAAGAGCAGCGGCTGTCTTGCCAGATCCGGGAAGCCCGGCAACGACGGACAGATACCCTCTCCGAAGTCCTCCGCTCAGCTTGTCGACGCTTCCGATTCCGGTTGAAATAGAGCTTTTGCTACGCCCGTCCTTGCGCGCTTCGAGTTCGGCGTACACCAGCGGGAACAGGTCGGCCGCGTCGATCGGGCCAGTGTCCGCGGCGAGCGCTTTGTTCACAGTCTCCGCGACGCTGCAACCGCCCATGGCAACGGCCTGGTCGTTGAAGTCGCCTGGCTGCGACGGGACGGCGACCAGCGCGTTTGCATCCTTGGCCGCCTTCTGCGCTGCCGTCAGCCCGGGGTTGCCATTGGTCTTCTGGTCGTCGTCAGCGCAGATGACGATCTTCGCTGTCGGGTGCTTCTCGCGAAGCGCCTTGGCGACCTTGCCAAGGTTTCCGCAGTCGAAAGCCACGGCCACGAAATACCCGGTCGCCTCGTGGATGCTCGCCGCGGTGGCGTACCCCTCCGCCACACAAAGCACGTCGCCTGGCATCCCGAGCTCGAACCAGCAGCCGCCCTTGCGCCCGCCAGGAAGGAATCGCTTCTCGCCGTCCGCCGCGATGAACTCGACCGACCAGATCTGGCCTTCGCCATCACGGATGGGAACCACGAGCCGGCCATCGCTGTGGACGCGTAGGCCGTGCGCCTGGACGCATTTTCGTTCCAGGTATGGGTGAGGGCCCACGCAAGGCTTGGACGCGTCCCATATCGCATCAGCGGAATCCTGGGCCTCATGCTGGATTCTCTCCGACTCCTGGCGGCGCGCGGCCCGGGCGCGGTTGAGGCGCTCGATGTGATCGCGCATCTCGGCATCAGAGAGCAGGTGGGTGTCGGCCGCGCACCAGCTTTGCCAGCCATCCGGCCCGTCGTGCCAATCACCGTACGCGCCAGCTGGCAGGCCGTCGGAGAAGTACACATACCATCCGTCTTTCTTGCCGCGCTTCCCGTCGACGCGTACGCGCTCCAGCTTGCCGTCTGTTCGCAGGCCGTCAGGAGGGACCAGCCCGGCGGCCACCATGGCGGCCCGAAATTCGTTCTCCGCCGCGATCGGGTCGATGTTGCGAACGTTTGCCATCAGTACACCATCTTGTCCGAGCCACCCCATCGCGGCTCTTGAGCTTTCTTCTCAGCCACTTTCGGAGCGCATCCGTGCAGCTCCTCGCGCAGCGAACTCCACCGGCTGACGATGGTCGCGAACAGAAACATCGGGTCAGACATGCGCGAATCGCTCCAGCTCTTGACTCCGTCGCGAACTCCATCACAGGCGCGCTTCATCGCCGGCTCGATGTCGGCAACGGCGTCCACCGGCATGGCCTCAAGCCACTTCGCCGCCTTGTCCACGGTCGATTCGGTCGGCTGGAAGAACAGCGCCTTGCCTCCGCAGGTTTCGCCGCGGATCCGAGCGAATGCAGCCAGGACATTGCGGGCCGTCGGTTTCCCTGGCTCGTTGTGCGGTGGCACTGGTACGGCACCGCGCTCTGGTACACCACTAGGATCGCCCGCGCGCGCGCCAGAGTTACTCTCTCTCTTGTCTTGTCTGGACTGGTCTTGTCTTGTCTTGCCTGGACTGGTCTTGTCTTGTGCGGTTTTGTCCGTTCCGCGTCCTTTCAATGTCTCTGGACTGTCCTTGGACTGTCCTTGGACTGTCTTGCACCATTTACAGTGACGCTCGCACTTCCCATCCCTGTGTAATCTCCAGAGTTTTTTGCTCTCGGCCGACTCCTCCATCTTGCGAATAGCTCCACCGGTGTGCTCCATCCACCCGTGAATCTCTCCCGGTTCACCAGGATTTGACTCATCCACATATCCGCTCTCGACCATCGCCTTGTAGCAAGCGCCATCTAGCTTGCGGTACTGGACGGCCATCTCCAGATCGTACGGGGTGAGCCCGCGCAAGTCCCCGCTTGGGCAGGAGCGACACGCCCACGTCCACAGACGGATCATGTACCACCCTGCCTCCGGGTTCTGCATGAGCGAGCAGAGGCGCAGCGTCTTGCGGTGGCCTGGAAACCCCTCGTCGATCTCCAGGTACATCAGACCAGACTCCGGTAGTAGTAGCCCTCGCCAATGAGCCGCATCGCCTCGTCTGCGAGCAACTGCATCTTGTCCCAGTCGCCTTGGCGGTGGGCCTCGGCGATCGCCTGGTAAAGCACCGACAGAGCAACGTCTGTCTCGCGCATTCCGTGAAGCTCCTTGTGGCACGGCTCGCAGACGACAAGCAACTCGCGAAGCTCGTACTCCCACGGTGCGCGGCCTGGAACATAGGCCACGTGGTGGACGTGCAGTTGGATGGCGTTGTCATTGCTTGGGCAGCGTTGACAGAGCCATTTTGCCGCCGCCATGGCCTCAAGCCGCTTGCGCTGCCAGCGCCTGTCCTTCAGCAAATCCGAGTACGCCATCAACTACTCCTCGCCCCAAGATGCGAACCGTCTGCGCTGCCCACGTGCCGACCAAAGCCCGAAGGAGGGTGGGACGGTTCGCAACCTGGAACGATGAATCGTGTTGGTCGGCACGTTACGAATCCTCCACGTTTTCACCCGAAAAGTCAACCACGAGCTGCAACTTTTCGCTCGGCCGCGCATCTAAGGCGGCCCGTCGGCGGTCAGAAGAGGGAGCGCTGGCCGCGTTCGGCGAGCTCGACGGCCTCCCGCAACTGCTTAGTCGCCTCGGCCTCTGCCTGCGGCTGCGTGAGCCTGCAGCCGTCGGCGATCAGGGCGGCGCGTTCCTGCCACTGGTCGATGCAATCCTGGCATTCGTTGGCCACCCCGGTCGCGACCTTGCGCGGGCACGGGTCGATCGCGCGGCGGTTGATGGGGCACTTCACCGCGCGCTCCTGGCCATGGCCAGCAGCAGCTCGGCGAAGGCATGGGGGGTGGCTGCGCGCTGTTTGGCGCTCAGCCGTTGGCAAACTCCGGTTCGCACGGCTCGACGGCGCTCTTCCTTGCTGTGAAATCCGTCGTCAAGACGGTCTTTCCCGTGAGCCTTTCCCCATCGCAGAGATGGTAGCTCGCACCGAACCGCATAGAGCCACGTAGCCTTGCGTGCTCGGTGGCCGTAGTGGCCCTGTTCCACACAGCATACCCACCCGATACCGTCGCCCGCAGCGACCCATCCGCCAGACTTCGGCGGCGTCAGCATGCCGTGAGCCTTGAATGCGTGGCTGGCCTCTGGGTGCTCAAGCACCCCGCCAAACGTGCGAACTGAAGCCAACGCAGCGGCAAAGCATCCCCCATCGTCGCCAAGCGTTCGCCGAACGCGCGCCGACGGGCCGCCGCTCCAGTAGCGTCCCCACCTCTCGCACGGAGGATGCGCGACAACAGGCCATGGCCCGTCGTACTTGCGGGCGTCCCTTGAGATGTCCCAGACATCAACGTCTGACCTTCCCGAGTAGATGCCGCGAGCGTCGACGTAAAGGGCGGCGATCACCGCACCTCCTCCACCGTCCGTCCGAGCGCATCAGCCACCTCTGCCAGATGAGCATCGTCCGGGTATGTCCACAGCATTTCAATGTCAAGGCGACGCGCGATCTGCGTCTCTCCTGCGACGCCGGTCGACTTGTCCCACCCTGGCAACATCAGGACAACGAGCGCACGGCACATGGACAGGATGGCCTCGTCGTAGTCCTTCCAGAAGGCCCAGTCCGTTGGCAATCCGCCGGCCATGGCGATTGGATGACACTCGCTGATTGGCGAGAAGATGTGCAGACCACGGCGCATGAGGAACGATGCTGCCTCGTTGATTCGATCAAACCTCCACTGACGCACAGCCTGGTCATCATGCGAGTACGGCGATGCAAGGTAAACGAGGGTCTTCATGATTCATCCTCCATGGCGTACGACGGGCGCAGGTAGTCGAGGCGTGCGCGGGCGCGGATCAGGTTCTCGGCGCGCACGTGAGTGGACGGGTCGCTGTAGCGATGGGCGAAGTAGAACTCTCGGAGCATCACGCAATCCCCGGCAGAATCTCTTGGCTCAGGCGCTTGGCCGCAATCTCACAATATTTTTCTTCTATCTCAATTCCGATTGCCTTGCGGCCGAAATTCTTCGCGGCGACTAGCGTGGTGCCGCTGCCCATGAATGGGTCAAGCACGGTTCCAGGCGGACACTTCGCTATCAGCTCAACCATCAATGCCAATGGCTTTTCGTGAGCATGGTGTCTACCGTGCCCCACGGAATTCCATGTCACCGGAGCATTGATTCTCAACACCGAACTATTACGGCGGCCAGAAAACCCTGTCCCGATCACATAGATCTCCTCGGTGTTTGGCTTCCATGGAAGTGACAGATCCCCCATACCGACGTGGTCGCCCTTCTCCCAGATCAAAACCATGGAACATTCTGGACGCGAACGCTTCCACGTTCCAAACACCAATGCCGGACGACCGCTCCAACATTTCAGAAGCGCATCCCGGAGTGACGTGTCTTGATCACCCGCTATTCCGCAAAGTGAAATTCCGCCATGGTGTCCAGTCTTTCCGCTGCTATACGCAATCCCATACGGAGGGTCAGTCACCAGCACGTCTGCCGTCACCGTCGGCAGCACTTCCCGGAAGTCCCCATGGAAAATGGTGATTCCGGCGTGCTCGTAGTATGGTTTCACGACTGCCCCCGCTTCCGCGACATCACTGCGAGCGTCGACAGCGCATGCTCGCGGGTGAACCGCGCCATGTCGCGCTCGACACGTAGCGCGCGAAGCTCAGCAAGTGCGAGCACCAGCACACCGAACAGCGCGAGAGCCTGCTGGTAGCAGTCGCCGAAGGCCACCGCGAAGAACAGGCACGTGCTGAGGAAGGACCAGACGAAGGGGCGGAGGTAGGTCATTGCTGCTGCTCCGGTGCTGAAACCTCGCGAACTGGAACGCCGGCGCGACGGGCGCGGGCAATCATGTCGGACGTACCGCGACCGCCTGGGAACGCGATCACCAGGTCAGGCACGAACTCGGTAAGCATCTGCTGGTTGCGACGGGGGCCCGCTGACTTGCCGTGCGCTTGCCAGTCCGCAGGGAAGACGCGGACGGGCCAGCCGCGTGAAGCGGCGTATCGTCCGGCCAACAAGTCAGCGCCGCGAGCGCCACCGTGGGCAAGAGTGACTCCGCGGCTGCCTCCGAAAACATCCAGCGTAGACTTGACCAATGCGTAGTCGGAAAAGTCGCGGCCACCGCAGACGAGAAGCTTCACGTTGCATGCTCCATTTGGATTCCACATCATGTTCCAAAACCGAAACGCTCGTCAAGCGAATTTTCAGCGACGCCCGCAACTTCTCGGGCGCCATCGCATCAAAGGTGAGGGGGACTCACGCCGCCGCGCAGGCGCGCAGCTTCTCGCGAAGCCTGCAGTCGGAGCAGTGGACGCGGTCATCCTCGTGCTGCCGTCCGCATTGCGGGCATACGCGTTGCTCGACCATCTCGCGGTAGCGGCGTTTGCGGGCCTCGGAGCGGACGGCCGCGCACCGATCGCAGTACGCCGAGCCGACGTGAGATTCCCCGCACCGAACGCACTGTCCGCGTTGGCGGTAGCGGTGGTACGCGGTCACGGCTTCTGCTTCTCCCGAATGATCCCGAGCACCTTTTCAGCCATCCTCCGCGTGCCAGCGAACTTGACATCGCAGCCACGCCGGCCGTCGGCCTCGATGGCCAGAACCGTCATGCAAAGCTTTGCCAGCGCGCGGAGCTTGGACGTCTTCGCGTCGGTCACGGGCGCGCCCTCCGTACCCGCGAACGCTCGACCATCTCCCTCCGTGCCCGCGCCAGAATCGCCCGCCGTTCCCCGTCAGGCGCGTCGGCGTGGATCTCCGCGAGCTTCTCCATTCGTCGCTTCAGGGAAGCCTCGAACTCGTTGAACCCACCCTTGTGCGGCTTCACTTGGCGCGCTCCTTGGCCTTCTCGGTCCCGGCCCGATCGTCGAATTCCTTGAGCGCCTTTCGGATCGCCCATGACGGCTTACCGTCCTTGATCATCCCGAGTTGCAGCGCCAGCCTCGTTGCCCGTGTCTCCTGCGTCTTCGTCATGCTCTTACCTCCTCATGTTCTCGACGATCACGGCCTCGCCGCGACGGACGACGATCACGGCCTCGCCGCGACGGACGAAGGCCTCGTGAGGCTCGTCGTACAAGCACTCGTGCGGGCCTCTCAAGTGGCACCGCGGACACCGGCGCAGGTCGGTCAGCGGTCCCGGCTTGCGCTTCGTGGTCGGCTTCGGCTCGACGGAGAGAAGATCCAGTTGCTGCATGGTTCACCTCAGGTCCAAGGCGCGGAGTCGAACCGCGATCGCCTTTTGGGAACACATCCCATCGTGGGTTCCATTGCCACCACGTTCGGCGCTCTTCCGAAAGCCCTTGGATTTCCTCGCTCCTCCGCTCGGTCCTATGTCGTTTCAGCCCGGAGCTTGGCGGCCGTAACCGTCACAACTCTGGAGCCGAACCCAGCCAGGACGGTGTTGTAATGAGCAATCCGACGGCGATCGGTGTTTGCGCCGACGCGATTGCGGTTTCCCAAGTCGAGCTGCGTTTCTTCTTTGCCATCAACTTCGATGGTGCCGACTTGGACTAGTAACCAGTGGAACATTTAGGCCGCCTCCGGCGAATCGAACACCGGCGAAACCCACAGCTTTCGAGGCTGCTTTACCAGGGTAGCGGCACAACCGACGCGGCGCCTATTGGTGTGTGATCGTGACGATCGCGTCGGCTCCCACCGTTCGCTGAATGCCGGCCGTGGTCGCCGTTTGCCTGTGAATCAGGCGGAGGGAAGGACGGGACTATTCAGTTTTTCGGACGTGGGATTGTGTTCGGTGGGGCACCTCGTGGGGGTTGGTGGTTGATGAGAGTGCCGCCGCCTCGCCATGACGACGCCGGTGACGAGCCGGAAGGAGGAGCGAGACGGCGGCGGAAATCACTTGGACGGCTCCTCGGCAGGAGAGCCATCCTTGGGGAACTCGGCATCGAACGTCGACGCGCCTTCCTTGACCTTCTTGCCAGCGGCCACGATGCGGTTGCCGTCGGCGTTGGTCAACTCTTCGACGGACGATCGCCCGACGAAGGCTAGGATTCGATCCTGAGCGTCAGGCCCGCCGAGCGCGGCAACCTTTGCGAAGATGCCGGCCCAGGCGTTCGGTTTTGGCTGCGACGCCGGCACCACTCCGCCCTCCGCCCACTTCGCCATGTGCTCGCCGTCTTCCTCACACAACGCGTGCGGCTTCGCGAACAGGCCGGCGAACTGCTCGGGGAGCTTGATGATCGCGCGCTCACCCGGCTGGTCCGTCTTCCAGGTCGGGACGCCGCCACACTGCGGGTAGAGCAGGCAGTTGGCCGTCATCTCGTACACGAACTCCTCGCCGGCGATCGGCATCCATCCAAGCTCCATCGGCTTGCCGCCCTTGACCGGCTTGATCTTCTCCTTGGCCCTGAAGCAGAAAACGGCGTTGATCTCCATCTGCAGAATGGAGTTGATGAGCCTCCGCCGTTTGGCTTTGGGTTGTGCCCACGCGCTCATCTGCGCGGAGTCGCGGCTAACCTTCCACGCGGCGGCTAGCCTCGTCGTCTCCTCGTCGTGCTCCTCCAGCACGCCGCCGGGGCCCTCGTGTTCGTGGCTCATGCTGTCCACCACGATCGTTTTCACGCCGCGAGACACGTAGTGCTCGATGGCTGCCAGGTAGTCGAGTGGAGAGAACGGAGCGCCGAACGGGACATGACGAAACTTGAACTTGGTGGAGTAGTGAAGCGCCCGCTTCGCCTCGGTGTCCACGAACCCGATGTCACCGCCGGTGACCCGCTGAATGCCAGTGGCCAGCCGCAGAGCCGAGAACGTCTTCCCAGAGCCGCTGGACCCGACCAGTCCAACCAGCAGCGGGACGCGCTCCAATACTGCCGGCTTGTCGTCGAACTTTCTAGAAACCGATTCCATCTGAACCCCCTTCAAGTTGCTTGAGTTGCTGTTCCATGTCCTGCGCCGTCGACCACGGTGGGGCCTCGATGCGTGTGATCTGAGGACCTGGCCACTTGTCGGACTTCAGGCACTGCGCCCAAATCTCCTTGGCTCGTTTCCACTTGCGGCGCCCGAGTTCCAGCAGCTCGCCGGAAAGCTCCGGTGTGGACGGCGTAATTCCTGGCTCCACGAAATGGAACTTGAATTGTACCCTGCCCGCGAGTTCCGGCAAGTTGGTTTCGATTCCTTCGATGTTCGCGGCGGCCTGGATGTCGTAACCGTACTTGATGCATGTGCTTCCGCTGGCAGCCGCGACCATGTTCTCGCACGTCTTCAAGTCGTAGATCGTCGCCGTTTGGCGGTGCCAAGAGTCGACGCGCGACCGGCACCAGATGCCGAACTCGGCATCAAACCAGACTACGGTCAGCTCGACGGCGCACTCATTGATCGGCACCGGGTATCCGTCGATGATGAGCGACGCCTCTTCCTCCGCGTCTCGCATCTTGCGGGCGAGCACCGGGATTTCCCCGTTAGCGCGGGCCTCGTCACGCGCCTGCTGCGCGTCCTTCTTTCGCCAGTCGTCCGCGTCCACGACGACGATCGCCGGGCCGACTCCATAGACCAGCTTGTGGCGGATTGAACCGGCGTCCTTGGCGTCTGTGTCCTTCTGCCTTGCCTTGGCACCAAGTCGCGGGTGGGCGCGCCACGCGTGCAGCGGCGACTTGCCAAGCAGGATGCCGGCCATGTGGCTGGACAGCGATGGCGCCTCGCACGGGTCAGCGTGGTAGTCGTCGTGACTGATGCCTCTGTGCATGCCTGCTGGCAGCGGCAGCGCCGAGCACCTCACTCGCCGCCCTCAATCTTGAGGCTGGACACGTACCCGTAGGCGTGGCCCGTCGGCGCCGGCTCAAGCGAGGCGCGCAACATCTCCGCCACCTTCTCGCAGTCGGTCCCGCTGGCGTTGACCAGGTCGAATCCCATGCCGGCGACTTCGGAGAGGGCGCAGGACGCGCTGTCATCACAGCGTCTCTGGAAGTTCCAATCCGAGTCGTCGGGAGCCCATGAGAATTCAGTATCCTTCTCGGATTGCAAGTTCATCCCAATGTCGAACCTGGAATTTCCTCCCTGCCAAGCCTTCGCCGCCATCAACAGTGCGTCGGCCAGTCGTTCTTTCTTCGTCATGTTGCAGTCCCCTTGTCGGTGAGTTGAGCCAACTCGTGCGCCATCAGCGGCGCTACGAGCACTTCGCCTTGCAGGATCTCTTCGCAGAGCCATGCCCACCGGTAGCACTCGAAGCAGAGCCACGCCCGGCGCCGGCCCTGGCCGTCGTGCATTTCGAGCTCGCAGAACACGTTGCCCTTGTCCAGGCACACCGTGCACTTCACGTCGCGCCCGGTGCCGCAGCAGTGGTCGCAGCCCATCCCGCGGCACGGCCCGTGCTCGTGCATGCGGTGGACGAGGCCGGTGTCCTCGACGTCCAGGATGCTCATTGGCCAATCCTCGACGGGCGTCCGAGGCACCAGTCAACCACGTCCTGGTAGATCGCGCTGAACACGAGTTGGCCGTCACCACACGTGGCTGCCAGGCCAGTGCGTGCGTCGTAGACCCACCAGATACCGTCGCTGACGCGGATGTCGAAGCCGTTGATCAGGAACTTTGGTCCTCCGCTCATGGTGCTATTCCTCTCCTGCTTGAATCATCGCGGCCATCGCGGCCACCGTGGGCTCGCAAATAGTCGCAGGGTGACCCCCGGTGAGCATGCAGCGTTTACCGTCGTAGTTTGCACAGGCGTGCACGCTGCACCACGGGACTTCGTTGACGTCCCACGACGGGTCAGCTTCAGACGTGGCGGTTGCGCGTCTCTTCCAGTCGGCGGTTGGCATTGTGCTACTCCTCTCGCTCGGTAGGCTAGTTGTCGAACCAGAACACCATGCGCACGGATTCTGGCCCACGCGTCTCCCAGCAGAGCATCTCTTGCAGCTTCTGCAGCGTTGCGAACCACCAAGGCCCGATCGCGTCTCGGTAGGTCTCCCGCCAGGTCACCCGCGTAACGTACATTTTGCCGTCGTTCGGAATCCCGTCTTTGATGTAAGCGAGCATCTCGGTGTTGCTTGCGTGCACCACGTTGCGCCCAATCACGTCGCCGCTCCACTCGTTCGGCTTGCCTTTTTCCGTGAAGACCTTGAACTCTTCCAGGTCCACCACCCCAGAAGACGATCGCGTCTGCTCGTAGTCGAACGCTAGCAGCTCCGCCAGCGTCAGCCATGAATGCGAGTGCCCGTCCACTCCCCACTCGTCGGACTCATTCCGCACTTCTGGCGATACATCGTCTGGCAGTCCGCGCGGAGGGCTGATCGGCTTGAACTCCTCGCCTGTGTAGACTCCGGCGAAACCACGGCCGTTGCGGACGTCAGCCAGCACGGCGAACAGGTTGTAGTTTCTATCGACGTGCAGCGGGTCTTTGAAATACGCGTCGTAACTCAGCTTCCGCTCCCCGTCTTCGTACTTGCCGACGACGTGTTTCGCCTCCCAATCGTAGTGCTTCCACGCCCCTTGCTCGGTCCTGATCTCGTAGTGCACGTGAATGTCACAGCCCATGATCGTTCCTTTCGTTGTCGTCGGTTGCGGTGATCAGTCTCTCGGCGGCGTCCTCGGCGCTGGCCCCGTCGGCCTCAAGCGTGCGTTGGCCTACAATGATGTCCGCGTAGTGGACGTCGTCGGTCACGGAAACGCGGACGCTGTCGGCACCAACGCGCTGGATGACGATCGCGCGCTGTCGTCCCTCGGGGCGGTGACGGTCCATCAGCTCGGCCAGCAGGCGGTCGATGGCGGTCATTCGTCGTCCTCCCATCGAAGCATCAGGTAGAGCGTCGGCGGCAGCGACCAGGCCAGAGCCACGAGCAGCAGCAGGCCGGTCATTTGCGCGCCTCCCCTACGGTGCGGGCGACGTCGAGACGTTGCTTGAGCGCCGCCACCTCAAGCTTGAGCTGCTGGATGACCTTGTCGGCGTCACGACCGATTGAGTAGACGTTCGCCGGGTCGACGCCAGCGGTGACGGCTCCGATGAGCAGAGCGTGGACACCGCCGCCGCCATCAATGCGTGCGCGAGCCCGTCGGTCGTCGATGGTCAGCATGACAGCACCTCGCGTAGTTGCTTGTAGATCCTGAGAGCTAGCCCAAGGTCGCCGGTTTCTTTGCGAATGCTCTGACAGAAGCGAATCGCGTCTCCACGCGCGAGGAAATCGCGCTGTTCTTCAGTCAGTAAATCAAACCACCGGGCCAGCACTACGTCGCTCAGCATGGCCGCACCTTCGCCGCGAAGACGACCAACCTGGGACGAGCCGCCGACGGGCCGGCCGCGAGCAGGCGCAGGAAACCGAGACGGGTTGGGCACGAGACGGCTGGGAGCTTGGTCACGGCAGCACCTTGAGCGCGTCGACGATGGCGCGAGCTTGCGCTGGAGTCTGCGCATCGACGCTGAGCCATAGTCCGCTTGTCCTAGCCGTGATTGTCAGCCACGGAACGAGCGCGCGTAGCTCCTCGGCCACCTTCTCGTTGGCCTCTTGAGCGTCTGACTCCAGCCGCCATTGCTGGCTCTGCCGCTTCCGGTACCCGTCATGCTCGACCAGCAGCGCGACGATCTTGTCAACGTCGATCGGCTTCTTGCAGTCGTTGACTTTGCGGCGTCTGGGCCGGCCTCCAGCCAGCGCCTCGAAACTGATCTCCACGTGACCGTCGTAGCGACGCTGGAAGTAGTACCCCACGCCAAGGGCGTACCCGATGACGCGCACGTCCTCCGAGCACCCTGCAGCGATCGCCTTGCGCCTGATCTCGTCGGCTAGCTCGTTGGCGCGCTTGCAGGCTTCGTCTCTGATCTGGTCGTTCGTCTTCATGAAAGTACCTCTGAGAAAATGTCCTTTACTCCCATCGCGAGCACCTGTCGCCAGCTCGGCTCGCGGTCAGGGTCCGGTAGCGCCGGCATCTCCGGCTGCGTTGTCTCCAGGTCAGCACGCATCTCGGCGACCGAGTAGGTCCGGCCGGCCGGAGCGAACTCGGGGAACTGCGGCGCGCGGGCATCGTGCGCTGCCAGGATGCGCGCCTCCTGCTCTGCCTGCGAGGGAATCTCACAGCGCACGGTCGGCTCGTCGCCGGACCAGGAGTCGTGACGGCGGCGCATTTAACGGCCCTCCTTCGCGCGCTCGCGCTGTTCCCGGCGGGCCTGCAGCCACGCTTTGCACGCGCTGTCAAGTCGCATGCCGGCCGAGATGCTCTCTGGGTAGTAATCGACCTCTCGCGTAGCGTATGCCAAGTCGTGAATCAACACAGCGAAAACGTCGATATCAACAGGTCGCATCGTACACCGGAACCGTGTGGAGCTGCTCGCTGTCGTCCTCGTACTCATGCTCGTATGCCATCTTCGCGGTGTTCATCGTCGTCTCCTTGGTGTTCGTCATGGTCACGCCTGCTCGTCCTCGATCGCCTGCGCAACGAACTGCTTGAGCGCTCCCACCACGATCTCGACGTCGCCGGCCTCGGCGCGAAGCTCCTGCACGTCCTCGCGTCCGAGCATGCTGTCGACAGCCGCGTCGACGATCTGCTCTGCCGTGGCCTCGCTCGTGTCGCGTCCGCCAGCTCGCACGTACGCCAGCGCCGCATCCGTCAGCTCGTCCCGGGTCATTCCGCGAATCGTCGTCTTGGTCATCGTCGTGTCTCCCTTCGTCGTCATGATCCTAGGATACCAGCCCGATTCGTCGATGCAAGAAAAATCGACATAGCCCTGTCGAAACTTCACAGCGCGTCAGCGCCGAGTCCGGCGGCGCGAAGGACGGCTCGCGCGGCATCCACCAGCACGCGCCTGGCCCAGTGCGAGCGCGGCGAGGTTGCCATCCGCGCGGCGCTCGCGACGACTGCCGCCTCGTCGTCGGTGAGGTGGACGGACAGGCACCGTCGCTGCTGCAGGTTCGCCGGCGTCGGCGGGCGGCCTAGGCGAGGCTTGTCGGCTGGAGTGGAGGTCTTGAGTTTTTGCATGCGTTTGCTCATTGATGATGGGTACCACGGCTGACGTCGAGATGCAACTAGCGGCGCGAATCTATCTAGCGTCCTCGTCGTGCCACCCGTGCCGCGGGCACCACGCCACGTGCAGCCCGGTCGCGCGCAGCGAGCACCAGCACGACTGTGCCCGGATGACCGCGAGCAGATCGTCGCGCTCTACCACGGTCCTCGGTCCCAGCAGCCCCGCTCGGTGTCGGGTGGGGCTGCCGCGCACGAGGCGCGGACGGGGAATGGTCGGCGGGTCTTTCGGGAACACTATTGTCCTCGGTCCCAGCAGACCAGCGATTCTTGTTCTGCCCGTAGGGCCTACCCTTTGGCATTCGGCCGGATCGCTGGTCTACTGGAACCGAGGCGCGGGCTGGCTAGTCGTCACGACAACCACGCCGCAGGGCCGCGCCCGTAAGGGCCATGACCTCCGTGGAGCAGCCCGGCCCGGGCCAGCCGGACCGATCGCGCCACTGCTCGATACGCGTCTCGCGACGAAGAGAAGTAATAGCTACCTAGCCACCCCCGCTGCCAGTGACGCGCGATGCGCGCTGCCAGGCTCGCGACGAGCTTCTGTGCGGTAGTCGTTGTCGGCATATTGTTGTGAACCATTGATCGTCGAATCGCTGTCGTGGTCTTGTTCATCGTCGTGTCTCCTTATCTCGGGTCCGGTCCGCCTCGCTCCGTCGAGAGGGGCGGACCGCGCACGAGGCGCGGGGTAACGGTCGGCGGGTCTTTCGAGGACACTTAGAGTGGTTCTGGTGGCGCCCGTCCCGCGTCCGATTCGCGGCGACTGACGGACGGCGGTGCCGCGCACGAGGCGCGGGCGGCTAGCGGGTCCAGACGTTGGCCCGGCCGTCGAACGCGATCCCGGTTCCGGCCACGCCGTGCACCTGCACTCTAGACGCGTTTGGACGCAGCGTGCGTGCCACGGCGATCGCGGAGTCAGGGGTGTCGCCAGCCTCGACGATCATGGTCTCGATGCGCTCCTGATATCCTGGCTCCCTCGTCTCGTCGGTCCATTGCACCGTCACGTCGTAGCGGTTGTAGTTGATCGTCGTCTTGGTCATCGTCGTGTCCTCCTTGTTTTGCGTTGCCACGTCTGGGGATAAAGCAACCCGCGGGCCAGTTTCTAGCCTCAAGAATCTCGCCACTTTCGCGCCGAGACGTCCCGGTGCACGTGACAAGACTCGTCGGGTTGGCTATGCAACATTTTCTTGCGGTGCCCATTTTCGTCACTTTGTTACGCGAAACGTCTTGACACCTACATGCGCGTATGGCCACGATTGACGCATGGGCCGCACAACGTCAACCGTCCGAGCCTGGGCCGTATCGCCCGGCCACCGGTGCGCCTCGCTGTCGTGCGACTGCGTGCACGATGACGGTGAGGCTACGGACGCCCGGCCGACGACAGAACGCCCGTCCTGCGCGAGCTGCGTGCGCCCTGAGCGCGATTTGCTGGCGCTCCAGGAGCAGGTGTTCGGCGGGCAGCTCTGGGTCTATTGATCTGCCCGGCGCGTAGGTTACGTTTTCTCTACGCATACGTCATTGCCATCTCGTTCGGGGGTCTGAGCCATCCATCCTGATGGCTGGCGTTCCGGTGAGCCTGTGCTCCCGCTCTGCTGCTACCTAGTGCCAGGGGATGGACAGACCCCGGCTCCGTGGCTCTGACAGAGGGTATGCTGGCTGCGCGCCAGAGCCGGCTCGGTCACCAGCCCGACATGTCCGATCCCTCGCCCCCCGAAAAGCGAAGTACCATCTCTCACGGCCTCATGTTGCGCGTTTCGCGCTCGGGCGTTACCCGCGGCGCGCGACCTACTTGCTCTGCCGAGCTTCGTCTTGCGACGGAGGGCGCGTTTCACCGCGGAGCCTCACCCTGCCCAGTCGGGGGCATATCTTGATCGCGGCGTGCTCGTCGAGCCTCCGCCTCGGATGCCCATCCCATGAGAGATTTCGCAAGCGCTCGAGCCGTGGACGGCGTCAGCAACGCTTGCCTTGGATCCACCGTTAACATCACATTTCCGTGGTGGCCACGGTGCCCGTCTAATCCGGCATCTGGCTCAAGCGCTACTTCGATTCTCGCCCTACCACCGTTGGTGGAAAACGTGTCCGGCTTGCGCTCGCTGTGGTGTGGTGCTACGGTTCTCATCAGGGTTTGGCGACCTAAAGTTTGACGGGGCACTCGGCGCGAGTCAAGTGCCCCGTCGGCTTTTTGGCATTCGTGGTGTATCCTTTCCGCATGGACGACATCAAAGCCCGCCGCGTGGCCCGCGAAGTCTCCCGCCAGGCTGAGCTCGACGCGAAGATCATGGCCCGTGCCGACCACCTCGTGACGAAACCGGCGGCCCGCCAACCACTGCCGCCCGACAGCCCGGGGAACCGATGGGCCTACGACTACCTCGGCCGGCCGGTGAACTTGTGGGGCCTTCTCCGCTACTGAACCGCTTGCCGTGGTAAGCTTGGCTACAGGGGTTGTAGCCATGAAAATCTGCAAGGCATGCGGCCACGAGGAGCACGCGCTGAAGTGCACGCACCTGACGAGATTCGGTAAAGGCTGGATGGTCTGCCCGTGCGGCGCCCGGGCGGTCTCGCAGGCGGACCAGCAGTCGATCGCCAATGCCTTCGACATGCTCCGCTCGTGCCTGCTGGATTCGCAGCACGCGCGCGAGTCACGGGCATACGGGGAGCGCGTGCAACTCGCGGTCTGCGGGCGGGTGTGCAAGCCGACGCTGTGCTAGAATAGCCGACCGTGCGCTGCTTCGCTTGCAACGGTCCGTTCCACCCATCTACCGGTTGGCACTTTGCCGACGGAGTGGACTACTGTGGCCGATGCTCGCTTGTCTTCGCTCGGTGGTACCGTGAGCGCATGGCCCCGAGATGTGGGCGCGTGCCGAAGAGGCGCAAACGGGCTTTCATCGTCGAGTTCTACGATGCCGCCGCTACCAGCGTGAGGCCTCCACTCTAGCCGGTCAACCTGGCCCCGCACCTCTCGCAGAAGGTGTCACCGCGATCGTTTTCGAGCACGCGCCCGTCGTGCTGGCAGTCTCGGAGTAGCTGCGCGAGCTCGTCTCGGCGTTTCAGCCAGGCGCGCGGGATGTCGAGCTGCAGATCGTTCTTCGGCTCGTCCATGATGCCTCCTCGCCGCCGGCATCTGTGGCCCAGGTCGCGGCCGTTGGTGCTATCGCTTCGTTCCTGGAACTCCTGGTCGCAGCGGTCGGCCAGGCTTGATCGGCGTCTTCTTCGTCGGCTTCGTGTTCTTGGCCATGTCGGTCTCCTGCGGTTGTGGTTGCGGCCGCAACTTCGCGAGGCGATCCTCGATGCGGCGAACGGCCCAGTCTGGATCCATCATCGCGACGTCAACCCCGGCAACGCTGGCAACGGCGGAATCTGCGCCCGCCCGCGCTCGTGTCGCGTGCGTCGCGCCCACTCCTCGGCCTGCTGACGGTTCTCCAGGCGAACGAACGGAGATCCGCGCCACTTCTCGCGCAGCTTGATCTGGGCTGGCGTGTACGTGGAAGCGGCTGTGCTCTTGACTTCCACGAGGTCTGTCACGTTCCACAGCCCAACGAGCAGATCGGAGACGCCGCCGCCGGCTCCTGACAAGTCGACAACCGAGAACCCGAACGCCTCCAGCGTCTTCGCCACCTCGCCGTGGGTAGCGTCGCGCTTGTGCCGTCTGGAAAAGCTCGCGTGGTTCATTCGCCCAAATACCTCGACGCTTTCTTGTCCACGATGCACGGGCGCCGCCAGTCGAACCCGACGGTGCGCACCTGCCCGCAGCGCGGGCACCGCTCCCAGCGAGCCGGGATCTTCGACCATGCTGTCACGATGGGAACCGGCTTCGCGTGGGCCTTCACCGCGCGCGCGGCCCGTCCAGGCTTGTGGGGAGTCACGCGCTCGTCGCTGACGTCACGTGGTGCGCGCTTCATCCGTGCCTCAGCTTGATCCACGAGCCCAGCAACGACGCCAGGACCGACGCCACGCTGACAACGACGGGAAGCGCCCACTTCCAAAAACCTAGGACGGCGGTCTGGCGGACTTGCTCCATCTTGATTGCCTCAAGCTCGATCTTCATCGCTCCAATCTCCTCTCGAACTCTGCACACCGGCCCCCGTGGATCAGTCTCGCAGAACCGCATGTGCTCGGCGTCGGCCTCGTCTGAGTACGAATCTCGGTGTGCGCTCATTGTCAGATACTTCCTCGGCCCGAGGGCCGTGCTACGGGTGAATCACTGGCAGGCGTCGGCCGCCGCGCACGTCGCAGCGATGGCAATGCACGCCGTCGGCCACGGTACGAAGCGGGCCGCGTTTTCGCAGACCGTTTCGCACGCGGCCCCGTTGGTTGTCGGCTTGGCCCACTCGCAGAGCATAGCGCGGCCGCGCTCGCAGGCAGATGGGCAATCGGCCGTTGCCGGCGGCGGTGGCGGAGCAGGCGGGACGGTGCCGCAGGCGGTGAGCAGTACAGCAAGGGCAATGCGCTTCATGGCTTCACCTCCGGTCGTGGAACTCGCGGGACGAACCATCGATCTGCCGATCTCGTCATGTAGTCGTAGCTCATCCGGAAGCATCCGGTTGGCAACTCCGGGTCTCCCCACGGCCCCCACGAGTTGAGCACCAACGCCCATCGCTCGGCGTGGTTGTGGCCAATCGCTGTGAGGGCGTGGCCGCCCGCGATCTTCTCGCCGGGCAGGGGGGCTTCCACGATGCCAGACGGCTGCTCGGAGCAGAACCGCTCGGACACCTGCACGCCGAACGCGACCAGGTAGCCGACGGTAAGCGCGCGCTCCAACTGGTCTAGGAACGTCTCGCTGTTCGCGGACATCTGCTCGTATGTCATGTGCTCGACGGCGCGCTGATCGTAGGCGCCGCGGTCGGTGCTCAGCGACGGGCGAAGGTCGAACTTCTCGATTTGGTAGGGCCAGTCGCGCTCAAGCGGAACGCCCAGCCCGGCCGCCATGTCGAGCACCGTGCAGATGTTGGATCCGACATCGTCCATCTGCGTGCCGTCCCGGTAGCGGCCCCAGTAGTAGAGAGCGAGCGCTGACACCGGTGGCGCGTCGACTTCCCACCGCTTGACCTGGGCGGCGCGGATCATCTGTGCGCAGGCCTGGCCGGTGCAACTCCCCAAGTTGCCCTGGTCAAGCAGGATGCACAGCCGGTAGTTGTCCGACGTCTGGTCCGGGATGATGCCGTCGAGCACGGACATCGGAGCGGCGCTGCGGTACTTCAGACGCGCGTAGTGCTGCTCGGTCGGCGGGTTCCATCCAAGGCGCTTCATGGCGCTTTCCTTCCCGGCTCTGGCAGCCCTAGCCTCTGGCGCTGCCGCTCGCGTAGCTTGGCCACCGTTGCAGCCAGCCTCATACCGCCTTCGGTAAGCGGTGGCGGAAGCTCTGTCACCGCAGCAAGCAGCTCGTCGAGGTCGTGCTCGGCGTCGGTCATCTTGCCGTTGTTGTTGATGACGACGATCGTCGTCGAGACGTCCGTGGGAACGGACGGTGGCTGGTGAATCGGCGGCCAATACGGCTGCAATGGGAAAGGTTCGTATGGCATTGGCCCCATGTACGCGCAGACGGGATAGTTCATAGTCCGAACCCTCCCCCCACGAGAAGCGACCACCGCGTGCCGTCTTCGCCAACGTAGCACTCCGTCCCGAGCGTGAACGCGCGGGCAATCCTCACCTGCAGCGACGGCGCCAGGAACCCAGGGAGGCCGCTGCCAGCCCTCGCCGACAGGAACAGCCCGGCGGCTACCCAGTCGCCCGGCGTCCGCACGCCATAGCCGATGCTCCCGACGGGCAGCAGGCCCGCAGTGATCTTGCGCGAGCCCAGGTCCATCGCAAGCACGCTGACGGACACCTCGGGCCCCACGCAGACGCGCGACCAGCATTTGCTGATAGGCGTGTCGGCGCGGGCAGGGACGGCGGCGAGCAGGACGGCGACGAGGACAACGATGCGGATCACAGCGCAGCCCTCACTGCCGCGTCCTTCGATTCGAGCAGCTTGCGCAGGGCCACTGTGCGCTCTGCCGAGCGCGGCAGATCAATCGCGAGGTGCAGGGCAAGGACCCCGAACATTTCGGACACGCTCCGCAGCTTGTCGGGCAGGTGCCCGCACTTGAAGAACTTTAGGATCGCTTCGCCTGAGGTTCCGACTGTCTGATCGATCTTCTCATCGTGGTTCATGGTCTTCCTTTCATTGGTTGTTCGATCGAATCTGGCATGTACACGGCGATCACCTGGCCTGTGACGTAGCTCGTGGCCACCGTGGCGGGCACGGCGACCGCGCAAGACGGAGCGAAGAACAGAGCAAGGAAGATCGCCAGCCAGGTCAGAATCACCACGCGGGCGGCTTCGGCGTCGCCGTTCACGGCGTCGGGCCTTTCGGTGGCTCGGCCTGCGCCTTGCGCGCCTCCAGCACCTTCTGGACGATCACCGGCGCCCGCGCAGCCACCGCCGCCAGGAACCCGACCACGCGAACCGGCCACGTCAGCCAGGGCAGGTCGAGCGCTTGCAACCCGACCGCGAACGCCGCGAGGTCCGGGGCGACGAGCGCCATGATGCCGACTGCGAGCAGGACGTTGTTTTTTGTGAACATGGGGTACTCCTTTCGCTTACGAAACCGGGTCGAGAACCCCCGCCGACGCGAGCGCCGTCACGACAGCGTCGTGTTTGTTGTGGCGAGTAGCCACGGCCTCAGCTGCAAGCATTGCCGTCAGCCCGTTCGCCACTGTTGCACGTGACCGCTTGAAGGCGTTGGTGTACGGGTTGAACGTCGGATCTGTGTTGCTGCGATACGTGTCGCATTCTCCGTCCTGGATGTACAACACGGTTGGGGCGTACCCGTCCGCAAGCTGTTGTGCTTGTGTGCGCCCACCGGCGACCTGCCTTGCCTGGACGGTAACCCATGCCCCAACAAGAGAAGCGCCGTCGGATACGTACCTGTAATCGATGCACGTCAGCCTCGTAAGATTGCTGACCGCTACGTTTGTCACCAGTGATTTTGCCATGTCGTGGTCCTTTGTTATCGAGCTTCCTCGGCCCCGATTGTCTTCCAGAAAGTGGCCGCGCTGTTCTGGTTTTCGAAATCAGTATCTACCCACGCCTGCGTTTGCGCGCAGTCGAAAATTGAAACCTCGTCTACCTCGCCATTGAGAACACGCGGAAGCCCGACGAACGCGCCTAGCACGATCGGTGCTGTGCCCGACGTGAGGGCAGCGGGAACGGCTCCGGCGGCGGTCGTCATCGATACCGGCGCGCCGTCGGCGTACACCTTCAGCCGGTTCGCGTCTCCAGTCAGTGAACCGTCGTAGACCACCGCGATGCGCTTCCACTCGTCTTCCGCAAAAACTCCTGCGCCGGAGTCAACTCGGCACCCTGACCCGTCATCGCCGACCGACGTTGCTACATAGACGGTCAGCCCGCTCCCCGAAACGGCTCCGCCCTGGATCGCAAATGTCCCGTTGCCAACGTATTGCCATTTGTCAACGAATGTCTCATTGATATTGAGCACGTGTCGCCGAGCCCAGAAAGCCACGGTCATGCACGTAGCGTCGTGCAGGTCCAGTATGTCGCTGCCCGTAGCGTAGTTGGTTCCGTCGACATGAAGCGCGTTGCCGATCTTCCCCGCGACATGGGTCACGGTCCCTGTCAACGTGTTTTGCCCGACTGCCGAGTCGGCCAATCCAGTCAGGTGCCACGTGGCGAGGCTGTCAGACCACACGGCATACTTCCCATTCGCCGCCGCTGCCGCCGGCTCGGTCGCTGCCGCGTTGCCGTAGTAGAGCCAGTATGACGTGTCCGTCGTATCGGACAGGTCGCCACGGAAGTGCAGCTCTCCAGTGTGACCGGCGGTCGAAATCGCGACCACCTCGCGCGGAACCTCGGTCGTCCCGTCCGCTTTCGTCACTCGGATGTCAGCGCCGTCGGCCGCGACGTGCGTCCAGAACGCTGATCCAGACGGAATCGCCGACAAATCGAAGAACGCCGCGAACCCGGTTACGCCCCCGGTTCCGACCTTGGTAGCGTCGGCGGTGATCTGGATTCGGTAGTCCCAGTCGTCGTCAAACCAGACCTTTTGCTGATTGAGAATTCCAAGGATCATGTGACTCCCTTACGCGGATAGAAGACCGATGAGCGACCACACATTGGTCGCGGTCTTCACCAGGGATGCAGCTCCCCATTGCGCCGCGATCTTCAGCGTGGCGGCCGGATTGATCGTGACGTCCCCGTCTTCTGGGGCAAACGTCGGGAGGCCGGTGTTGACGCACTGAAAGTTTACGACCGAACCGACCGGGATTGCCGTCGTCGCCTGCTTTGGCACCGTGACGGTGATCGCAGCCACGTTGCTCAGGGTGACGAGCGCGGTTCCGGCTTGATACGAGTCTGATGCTTGCACCGTATACGTGGTGCCGGTCTGCGCGTTTGTGCGCGGAGTAATCGTTTCACCAGGTATGATGATGTCGGTTGGCATTCTGCCTGTCCTTTCGCTATCTTACCACGTGCTTCTTGACGAAGTCACTGCCTCGTCGGACCATTGGTGGATGAAAACGACGATTCTCGCTCTGCTGGTTACCGCGCTCGCGGCGTGCGACATGGAAGGCGCCGAGGGCGAGCGCACTTGGAACGACCGCTCGACGGCGCCCATCGTCGCCGGCCCGTCCAGCGCACAACCAAGCGCTGAGGCCGCGGACTGGACGAAGCTTGCGCCGATAACTCCGCCACCGCCCCCTCCAGCAACGTGCGCCGACGGTTACGAGCGCCTGGCCTACGAGCCGCCGACCGTGTTGTTCTGCCGTCCACTGCCTGGCACCGCCGAGAACGAAGACCCGTGCCTTGGCCTGCGCGTCGTTGTGCGCGGCGATGACGGTCTGGTCGCCTGCGAGTAGGCGAGTCACCCGAGCACCTCGCTGTCCATGTTGGCGAAATGGTGGACGGCGTACCATTTCGGATCCGGTTTGCGCCCAAGGCGGCGCCAGAATGGGCGCTGTAGGACGTCCTCGCGACCGAGCAGCCTAACGTCGTCTCGGCTGTCCAGCGCCTCACTGATGAGCTTGGATCCCATGGATAGGTGAGTTGCCGGATCCGCTTCCTTGAGCAGATCAAGACATCTGCCGATCCATGGATGATGTGGGGCCGCTGCCAAGAAAGCGTTGCAGGCGCGGAGCCGTGCCCCTCTCGCATAGAACGGCGACGCCACCGCCGTCGCGCCGGAAAGCAGCGGCTCGATGTCACGCAGGAACTCGGTGTCCCAGTCAGCGTATAAGCCGCCGTGCTCCCACAGAATGTGAAGGCGCGCCCAATTGGACTGCTGCCGAACGTGACAGCACGAGGCTGGCGGATTCGTCGCAAGCCCGTCTGAGCGACGCTCGATCCAACCTGGGTGCAACTCCAGGAACGACGCCGACCACTGCTCATATGGCGCCGGTACCAAGCTTGTCTGGACCCAAACCCGATGGATGATTCGCGGGATCATGAGATCTTTTTCACTTCCATCCACGAATTTTCGAGGATGTAACTGGCATGGTAATCAGTCGGCTCGCAATCGGCCGCAACAGTGAGCGCGCCAGAAGCCGACACGTGCACGATTGCATCGATTTCGCCAACAGCGAGCCCGGATCCGCCATAAATGTTGTACGTCGCCGCCCCGGCGCTTCCAAGCGCAGAACGCAGTAGCCGTGAGTCTTGGCCGACGAACGCCGGATACGGCCACACGGCAGCGCTGATTGCGTCGGCGACGCGATGGCTGATCAGGCACGAACTGGCAGTGCACGTCCCGTCCAAATTTATGTCGCAGCCTTCGCCGCCTAGCTGAATGAACAGAAACGCTTTCACCAAGTACGAGAACCCGGCCTCGACATCGACTGATAGTCCGGGGACGTTAGCCCATGTGTCGGAGTCCCAATCTGCATCAGTGTAGGCGATTTGGTGGTTGACCGAGGATAGCGGGTGCTGGTCGGCGAGTTCGCGCCCGGTCAGATCTGGATGGTAGCTCGTGCCCCCGATGACCGAGTTCGCCCAGGTGACGCCGACCTTGGTGTAGCGGTCGACCGAGTTGTACGTGAACGAGCAGCTGACCTCGGTAGTCGAGTCGGTGGTGAAGTCGTATTCGAGCCGCAGCGTGTGGCCCGGCGTCCAGGTGTAGTCCGCATTGAGCGTCCCCTGGCAGGTCAGATCTCGCGCCGACTGGCTGTAGAGCGTGGACCAGTCGATGTGCTGTGTGGTGGCGCTCAGGATCTCCACCGGGGTCGCGCCATCGTCGTCGAAGATCCGGCACGTGATGACGTTGGCCACCCCGTCGCCCTTGGAGCCGCTGAGGATGACGTCCTTCAAGTAGAAGTCGACCTTCCCGGCCGGGAGCGCGGCGGGGAGCGGAGCCACCGTATTGAAGTGGTCGAGCCCTTCGCCGGCGACCATGGTGGCGGTGCCGTTCGTGGCAGCCGCGGCGAGGTCGAGCGTGGCCGAGCTTGCGCCCCTGGTGGTGATCTCGGCGGACGACAGCAGCTCGTAGGCGTCGTTCCACGTCGGCGCCGAGGCCGAGAAGGTCCAGTTCTGCTCGGTGGTGTCGAGAACCACGCTGGCGCTTTGGAGTGTCGCGTACTGGCCTCCGAAGTTGGTCCCCGCCTCGATGTAGTAGGTCATGCCCTGGACAAAGTCAGCCGAGGCATTGAGCGTGCCGACGCGCCGGAAGACGGCATGCGTGTCGACGGGCGTGGCGCCCTCGAAGTGGCGGCCAATGTCCAGAATTTCGTAGACTCCCCAGTCGACCTTATCGGCCGCGAGCAGGTCGGCAGACGGGGGTAGGCACACGAGCGCGCCGGTGAGCACGGAGTAGCCGTCATCGTCGTAGACCTGCGGCTCTTCTCCATCGAAGTGGGTCGCCGACAGCAGTGGCGTCACGTCATCGCGGGTGAACGTGTCGCCGTCCTGTGTCCATCCCATAATGAACGCGCCGTAGGCGCCGCCACCGCCACCACCGTCGACGCCGAACACGCATCGGACGTTGCCCTTGTTGAGCGGGTCGGGCACCTTGGCTGGGTAGAGGTAGGACGACTCGATCTCCGGGTCTGGCTGCGGATGAACGTGCGCCCCGTCTGCCCACTTTCCTTCTGAGCCGATAGCAGCCGTCCCGAGCGGCTTCGGCAGAGTGGTCGACACGACGGGGACGGCCGGCGCCGGCTGCGAGTAGATCTGCAGCTTCTTGGTACCCGCCGAAGTCACCTCGGTTAGCACCGTCCCGCCGGACGCAACCGTCTTTTCTACGAGCCCACCAACTGTCGTGGTGTCCGCGTTGCTCGCCTTGACGAGGTGGTCATCGGGCGCCGGAATCTCTGCCTCGATCTCCTCCGTGGTCGTGTCGATAGTCCGCCCGACCAACTCCGAGAGGCGCCGAAACGCCTCGTAGATCTGATCAAGGTTCCGGTCGATGTCCGGATCACCCGTGCGGTAGACCTTGGGGACGATCGGTTGCACTGCTCAGCCCCAGCGCTCCACGAAGTAGAGTGTCGTCGCGATCGCGCTCGGCGGGGTGGCGCCAGCCAGGAACCCGATCAGGCAGTCGGACGCGATGATGCTCCACTCGACCCCCTGAGGGACCGCGCCCGCCGTGATGGTGATGGCCCCGCTGGGCGGCGTGTAGAGCTTCCAGACGCCAGCGCCGTCGAGCGTATACAGCACCAGTGTCACGTTTTGGGTGGCGCAGGATGCTGTCAGGTGCATGCGCCAGTTGAGCGCGCCGCCGCGATCTGGGCCCACCGTCGGGAGCGCCGCCGTCTTGGCGTACTGGTAGCCGTTGTCGAAGCGCCGCGGGTTCGTGGAGTCAAAGATCCACGTGTAGCCGTTGCCGTCCGGCAGGACCGGCTGGGTCGTGATTTGACGAGGCGGGTTGAACTTCAGCATTGTGGTATCCTCCGAGTATGCAGATCTTCTTTGCGTTCATCGCTGGAGCGGTCATCGGGACAGCCGGTCTCGTGGTCCATGACTCTATCGAAATTCTCTGGCGTCGTTCTCATCGTATCACTCGCCGTCCGCCAGCTTCTGCGGGCCGGTAGCGCCCGTCTGACTCAGCTTCAGGGCGCTTGCCCTCGTCTTGGTTTCGGCCTGGCTCTGCTTGACTGCCGCGTCGATGTCGGCGACCAGCGTGGGACTGACCGGGGAAATGCCGAGGATGGTGCAGATCTGTTTCTGCAGCCACCAAGGCGCCATCCAGTCCTTGTCCGCCGCCGCCTTGTCAGCGAGCGCATCGAGGATGTCGCCGCAGATCTCAGAGTAGATGGTCGGGAACATCTCGCGAAGGTGCTTAACCTCGACACCGATCAGCATGCCGTCGCTGGCCAAGTCGAGCACGGTCAGCGGACTTCCGGCGATTCGCCATGCCCACCCGAACTCGGCCCATTCCCCTGGCGACGGGTCGTGCATGTAAGGGCCGGTCAGCCGCTGCTCAACTCGACGAGGGAACAGGCTGCGCAGGTACTCGACCGCCCGGCTCAGCGTGAGCGAGCATGCCGGCTGGCTCTCCATGGGCGTGGTCAACAGCACGTCGGTCAGCTCGTCGAAGTTCAGCCCGTCGATCAAGGCATCGTTGGTCTCGCGGTAGCCGGGAAGCTCCGGCGGCTCGGATTGCTTGCCCTGGCTGGTGGTGTCCACGAACTCGACCACGCGTTTTCGGATCGTCTCTGGCATCTTATCCGCGGCGCTAGTCTGCGCCTTCGTGGGTGCCTTTGGGCGCGGCTTCAGCACGTGGGGGACGCCAAGGGTGGCCACCAGGCATTCAGCGCTCAACAGTGCATCCATCATCGGCTGCCCCCGTCGCGCGGCCCAATCATATCTGCGATGGTTCCAGGCGGCATCAGCTCGGTTGTTGCGAGCGAGCCCAGGATGCCCGGATTGTACGCCGGCCCGGCAAGCTGGTCGGCGATTGACCGCGTCGCACGGAGCGTATACGGATAGCCGAGTCGCGCGGCCTCCACGCCACCGATCGCCGCCGCCGTCCCGGGGAGTCCGGCAAGCTGATTCCCGACGGCCGCCGCCCCGAGGAGCTGCCCGCCGTGGGTCAGGCGCGAAATGAGCCCTGGGCGCTGTTGCCCCTCACGCATGGTGAGCTGCTGCGCCGCCGGCTCGATCGCCTTCAGCTCGCGGTATCGGCGGCGAGCATCGGCGTACTTGTCGCCGAGCACTTCCATGTCATCCGGCGACGTTCGCGACAGTGGCGTCACGTTCTCCGGCGCCTCTCGCCCCAGGACCTTCGCCGTCAGCTTTGGGTCCTTTTCGTAGATCACGCCGATTCGCTCGTCGGCCAAGTTGCGTAGCACCTGCCCGATGTCGCGCGCCGTCTGCCCGTCCTTGAACTTCGGCTCGCTCTTGCCGAAGCCGTCGTTTTCGAACTCGCGTGCCTTCGTGTAGAGGTTCTCTACCGGGTAGGCGTTGCCCTTGAACAGCTTGGCCTTTTCCTTCATCTCGGCGATTGCCTTGAGCACATCGTCGTGCCGGTCGCTGCTGATCTGGCCCTTCTCGACGAGGGCGTTCAGCCTCTCCTCAATCTGCTTGAACGGCGTGGACGCGTTCGGCTTGGACGCGAGCGCTTCCCGACGAATGGGGCCTAGCTCGTTTTCCCAAACGCTTTCCAGCCTGCTTTCGACGGCCTCCTGCGCCCCGAGCCGCCCCTTGCGGGTTTGCATCTGGTTCACCATGCCCTGCTCTTCGAGCACTTCGCCGAGCCGTTCACGCCCGGCTACGGCATCGCCCTTGCCGAGCGATAGCAAGGCCTTGTTGGCGTTCTTGCCCTGGCCAATCTGAAGCAGCGGCTGCGCCGCCCGGTTGACGAGCAGCTTGTTGGCCGCGTCCCTCGTCATGCCGGCCACCGCCGGAACCTGCCCGAGAAGCGTATTGACCGATGCGCCCTCAGCCGCAGACTCGAAGATTTCGCCAGGCGTGCCGCCCCTGATCGCGGTGTCCGTTGCGTTGTAGAGCCCGCCTGTTGCAGCGGCTCCGGCGGCTGCCTGCAACCCGGGCCGCACCGCGGTCTGCGCCTGTTTGGCGCCAAACATGCGCGCCAGTGTCGCCGGGGCTTGGGCGAGCGTCTGCCCAGCCTTGGCCATGGGACCACCAACCGCAGCGGCGTCCACCGCCATGACTGGGCCGGTTGATAGCGACTCCTGTGATGGCCAATAATCCTCGTGTCTCCAGACTTTCCCTGGCTCCGGCATGGGCTGGGCCGGCTTGTACCCTCCAAGGCCAACAGCGTTCCATGCTCGCTCTGACAAACCAGCCAGCGCCCGCTGATTCAAGTTGCGGCCGAATTCGGAGTATGACTCTCCAAGCGCTTGCGCGAGCGTTCCCAATCCACCAGGCAGCGGCGACATGCCGGCGTCGATCTTCCGCTGAAGCGCAGCCTGGTCCTTTGGCGGCACCGTACGCGGTTGCTGCGCCTTCTCGGCCTCGGCAACCTGAGCGCGGAGCCTCTCAAGCTCTCGATCAAGCGCATCGTCAGACGTCTCCGGAGCGGGATTGCCTGTCGCCTTGGCTTTCTCTTGGTTCACGTAGTCGGCGAAACTTGCCATCACTTGCCCCCGTGGTCAGCGATGAATCGTTTGGCAGCGGCCTTCACCGCCGGGTCGGCCTTGGGGTCGAGCAGCGCCTTGTGCGCCTCGATTAGGTCGCGTTTGAGCTGCGGCGATACTGGCGCCGATTCGCCTTTCTTGCCGGCTCGTTGTCGCTTCTCTTCCTCGATCGACGCGTTCGCCATGGCCATCTTGTTGCCGGCATTTAGCAGACTCGATCTTTCCTCGAACTGCTGCCGGAACTGCTTCCCGATCTTGATCGCTTCGTCCGGTTCCGAGGTGTACAGATTGAGTGACTTCCGCGCTGCTTGCAGGCTGCCTTCGTTGAGCACTCCAACAGGGTCAAGGATGCGCGCCTGCGCTGCGTGAACGATCGGGTCGAGTTGGTTGAGGCGTTTCGCTGCTGCCTTGACCGCTGGATCTTCAATCTTCGCGAGTCGCTGATCTACTGCCATTGCTGTCACGCCAGTTCCCTGCAACAGATTTACCGCCTTCCCCAGCGTCGACTCACTAAGTTTCTGCGTTTCATCCACTTCTCGAAGAGCGTCCTGGTACGCCTTCCATGCCTCCGGATTCCTGCGGATCAGATCGTTGCGCTCATCGAGCCCACGAAGCTGCATGTTGGTTACCGCGATCTCGTTGGCCTTCTCACGCTGCACTTCACCGGAGCCAACCTTTGTGCCAATCGCTTGCGTCGTCGACTCGTGCGCGCCCTGCACGTCAACCTTCGTGGCCACCGCCTCGGAAGCTTTGATGCCCTTTTCGGCCGCGGCCTGCTGAATCTCCGCGATCTTCGCCTGCATCTCGGCGGTGATCTTTCCGGCCATGCCGCTCTTGGCCGCCAGCTCCGTGCGTTTGGCTACGATGTTCCACAGGGCGGCCCGGTTTGTGTCCAGGTCTGACAACTCCTCGGCGCGAGCCCGCAAAGCGTCGGAAGCGTAGCCGCGCGCAAGCTCGGCCTGCTTGAACAGCCGCTCTGACCGAATCTGCTTGCTCTTCAGGTCTTTCTCGATCTCGTCGTTCACGAGTGCGAGCATCTTGTTGTCGCCGCCGCCCATCGAACCAAGCCCGATCAACACGCGGGTCATCGTCTTGTCAAACGACGTTTTGTTGTCCCAGTACCCGCCGGGGTCCTTCATCGCCTCGTTTACCCGCTGGCGCTGCAGATTCTGCGCCTCGGCGATACGGCCAGCGTGATCCTGTCGAATGCGCTCACGCTCGACGGCATATTGCTCATCCTGCGCTGCCTGCGCCCGCATGATCTCGGCCTGCTGGCGAGCAACCTCGGCTTCCCTAAAGGCCGCGGTCTTCGTTGCCGCCGCCTGGTCCTTGTACGCCAGTTGCTCTGCGTCGACGAACCCTTGGCGCTCCGGCGTGTTCTGTACAGCGCTCGTGTTGACCTGCGGGCTGTAGGTTGTCGTGCTGTCGGAAAACGGCAGGCCTGTGGCCCGATTCAGAGCGCCTTGCTGGGGTGTATCGTCGACGCCCATGGTGTTCTCCTAGAACAGGCCGCCAAGGCCGCCGCCGAGGCCCATCGATCCGATGAACCCAGCGGCATCCCCGAGGACGCCCTTGTTGTTCTTGCGCATGTAGTCCTCGTATCCGACTTGCCCGCCGTAGAGCGTGTTCAGCACGTCGGTCTGTCCCTGCATTGCCCGGTTGGTGACGTCGTAGTAGGCTTGACGACGTTGCAGATCGAGTGCGTTTGCTTGCTGTTCTGCGGTCAGATTGGCCAAGCCTAGTTGAAGGTTCCCTGCGTTCTGCTGCTGAGCGAAGTTGAGAGCAGACTGATTGGCGGCGCCAGCGTTGGCGTTGTAGGCCTGCTGCTGCGCTTGCATGTTCGCGATCCCTGCCTGCTGCCCGAACTGCGCATTTGCCAGATTGAGCGCCTGCTGGTTCCCGGCGTTGAACTGGCCGGCCTGCTGGGCAAGCTGGGCTTGAGTGGTGGCGGCTCCGAGATCTTGCGAGCGCGCTCCGCTCAGCACGTTTCCGAGCATGCCCTGCGCTTGCGCGATCTCCTGCGCTCGCAGTCCGGACGCCTGGCTGTTGGCCTGCTGCTGAATCTGCGCCTGGTTGTTCTGCGCGTTTCGCATAGCCGCCAGACGTCCGGCCCCGCGTGCTGACTGAGCCGCACTGGCCTGTCCGGCGATGTTGGCCGCGGTCGTCTGCCGCAGCTGCTCCTGAGCCACCGATGGCCCCTGGCCGGAGGCCGTGCCCTGCAGGCTTCCGATAAGCGCGCCCTGGTTCTGGCGCATTTGATTTGCCTGGCCCATGTCGATCTGCGCGCCCTGAGCGGTAGCACCCTGCGCCCGCTGTGCCTGCATTTGGGCGGCCTGCATCTGCGTGATCGGAGCCTGTCGCCAGCCGATCGGTCCAGCCTGCGGTGTGCTGTATGGAGTATACAGGCTTGTCGGTTTACCAGTCGCGTCTGTCGCGTCCATGAGTTGGGCGCCATACATCCCGACCTGGCCGCGAAGTTCCCTGGCCTGGTCCGTAGTGTTAGGACCGCCAGGCGTACCACCGCCCATGATCATTGAAACGAGGCCAGGCCCCCAGCCTCCGTTCATTGTGCCGAAAGAGTCAGCAGAAAGTCCCATGTTACGTGCTCCTCGCCGCGCGATTCGCGGCACCGAGTCGTCCAAGCCCGCCCTTGGACGCGACCAGCAGGCCGACAGCGTCCAGGGTGATCCCGGCGGTTGCAGTTGCGGCGCTTTCGCCGATCCAAATGGTCATCCTCGCGCACTGGCCGTATTGCGGCTTGGCGGATACATGCTTCTTCGAGCCAGCCAGCAAAACGGCGTTCTCGCTCAGGCCGAAGTCGTCATTCGTGAACCCGACCTTGAGCGTTGAGCCGCTGGCCACGTCGCATGTAAACTGAGCCTGCCAGATGCGGGACCACGAATTGGGCTGCCCAGGAGAGATGACAGTGAACCGTATCCATTCCTGATAGCTTGTGCCGTAATCGGTCAAGCCGCTGTCGGACTGGTATACAAATCCATTGCTCTGCAACTGATATAGCGTACCACTTACCGTGGCCCAAGCCAATACGTTTGTTGGATGCGCCCACTTGAACCACTGTCCGCTACGATTGGGTGGCCCAGGCAAGGTGACGTCGTGGACAAGCACGAGGCTCGACGTCGAGAATCGCATCTGCTCGCCAGTCGGCGTGAGCGTCGCTGCCGTCCAGGCATAGGACCCTGGCGCGTCGTCGGTGACCTGCGGGCCGGTCCATTGCAACGACAGGCCGCGGTCGAGCATGTAGATGCCATGGGTGGTCACCATGCCGATGCCGGTAGGGATACGAACGCAGGTCCGTTGGTTGAGCGGACCGAATTGGGTGCTCAAGACCATGGGCGTGTCATAGACCGGGAAGCCGGTCAGCTCGGGCCCTATGCCGGTCAGCGACGCCACAGCGGAGCCGGTGCAGATCGCAAGCTTGTCGTCGAGGCTCAGGAGCGCCGTCACAAGCCCTGGGAGATGCCCTGTGTCCGTCGTGAACTCTGCGGTGAACGCCAGTCCCTCTCCCTCGGTGGCGAACGCCGTGAAAAAGACCTGGTTCGCCGCCGTGCAGACGAAGGCCCGGCCCTGGTGCGACGCAACCAGGTTGCAGCCGATGGGGGGCCACATCTCGACGGTGTTTCCAGTCGTGTAGAGCTGCTCGTTTGCGACGAGGTCGTCGTCGGTCAGGCGATCGTAGAGCACGGCCGAGGCGGCGTTGGGAACGTTGGTGATCTTGCCTACCCGGTAGTAGGTCGTCCCCGCGGCTTCGGTTCGATACACCTCGATGACGGCCGGGTGAATGACCGCGTCCAGGTTGGTCACCGGAGAGCGCTCGGTGACAGTGGTCATCGGGATGGTGACTGCGTTGGTCCGCCCGGAGCTGTTGGTGTGGCTGACGGCTGGACAGATCTGCGACCGTTGCGTGCGCCCGCGAGAGTCGGTCCACGCCAGGCACGCGCGGTAGAGCCGCGTCCCTGTCTCGATGACCGCGAACGGCGCCGAGAACGTGGGGGCCATCGAGCCGCCGACGGCGACCTGGAATGTCCCGGTCTCGCCCGCCGTTGTGTCCGAGCTGCGCGCCTTCAAGCGGACGATCAGCCGATCGGCCAGCGTCGCGCCTGACAGCGCCTTGACAGCGACGCTCCAGGTGAGCTGTTGCCAGGTCCCGTCGATGGATGTCTCGGAAACGATCGCATCCTGCCACGCCAGCGAGCTCCCAGACGTCAGTAGCATGTAGTCTTCGGGGGCCGGCCCGCGCTGGAGGAAATACGTGTGCCCGCCAACCGGGTCAAGGATACGGACCCACACGCTGATGTAGAACGTCCCAGCCGGCCACGGCGTCACGCCTGGATCGCCGACGGCGGTGGTCAGGTCCACGGCCGCGATACCGCTTGTGAACGCATCGGAGATGACCCCGGACGCTGGGGCCGGGCTGCCCGTGTTGTCGCCGATGACGTCCGGGTAGCGAACGAGCACGCTGTTGACGTCGGCCGCGAACGTGGTCCCGATCACCGACTCCGCCACGCTGAGCGTCTCCGGCCCGAGCGGGAATGCCGCCTCGGTCACGTGCTGACCGTCGTATGACTTGAGGCACGCGCCAGGAAGCAGGAGCGAGCCGCCGATTTCGGCCGGCTGCGAGCACGCTGTCGACGTGTCGGCATAGCCCAGCCTCGCGATCTTGAGCAACGTCGTTCCCGGGCCGCCTGGGCTGATGGGCTCGTTGAGGATACCGAGCGCAAGAGCATTGTAGTCGAGCCGTGGCAGCAACGTGCTGGTCGCGCGCCCGGCGTAGTCGCCCGCGCACAGGTGGGCGCCGATCGCCATCCAATCCCACGCGCCCGTCACCACGTGAACGCGCAGCAAGAACGCGCTCGCCTGCCAGTCTGAGACGTGGGCCACGCCAACCGTCATCTCGCCGGACACGGCAGTGCTGAGTTGGCAGACGTGGCAGAGCAGACCAGCATCTCGGGCGAGCAGTTGCGCGTCAGCCTTCCCCGAACTCCAGATCCACACCGAGCGGTGGTAGGCGCCGTCATAGGTGACGACGTCGAAAAAGAAGTACGGCACAACGCCTGAAACGGTGGCCGTGATGCCTCGGCAATACGGCTTGTCGAGCGGGGCCGCGCCGGTGCACGTCCACGCCGCCGGCTCGATGTTGCCTGTACCCGACACCACCATGGTGGAGATCGTGACGTCGCCGTAGTACAGCGTCCCGTAGTACATCCCGAGGACCGTCGCAGCGGCGTCGCCCGCCTTGTGGGCGATGGCCGGAATCAACTGCACAGATGGTAGCGTCGACTCGATCGTGCTTGCCGCTGACAGCGTGTAGGTGAGCGCCGCCGTCCTGGTGAGCTTGCGGACCACGAAGCTACCGCCGCTCGTCTGCTGGTAGGCAATCAGCCACGCGTTCGCGGCGACGCGACAGACAGCGTAGGGCGCGGCCTGGTAGCCGTATGGCTGCAAGTCGTAGGTGTTGCGGTCTGGAATGTTGATGATGTCGTCGATCAGCGCGGACCACGTGACGCCGCGGTGGTCAGCGTCCCATTCGCCAACGCGTAGGTTGGTGGTCCCGCGTTCGCAGGCGAAAGCCATGAACCGAGGGGTGGCCTCGCCGGTCTCCGATGCGGTCAGCCCGTAGTAGTTCGCTGGCGTTGCCGTTCTGGCCTGCAGCGTGGCGCCGCTGGTACCGTCGACGAGCATCCATCCAGACTCTGACTCGCTGCCAGCCGTCACGCCGCCGCTTGTGAGCACGAGAACGTAGCGCCCGATAACGGCGGCGTCGGTCTGCAGGAGCGATTCTGTGCCGTCGCATGGGGCGTTGGTCGCGTTGGCCGGGGTGATTCGCAGGGATTCGTAGGCGCGCCGGCCACGGGCTGCCCAGGCTCCCGACGTGGAGTCGCGGCCATAGAGCTTGTCTCGCGTGGCCAACACGAGCTCGTCGCCGAGGGACGACAGCTCGCGGCCACCGGTGATCGCGGCTCCGTCGGCGTCCGTCATCGCCAGCGCGGTCAGGCCAGACCGCTTTTTGACCCGGCCATCCTTGTCCATGGTCCAGTTGCTGCCGTCGACGATAGTTCCAGCCACCGCCGTGCGCGTGTTGGCCTTCTCGTCGAGGCCAAGCAACCTGACGTCGAGCAACGATGGCTGGCCGGCTGCCATCTACCAAAGCTCCGGGCCGACTTCGTCCATGACGTCGGCGATGATGATTTGGTCACCGTGGGCGCTGGTCAGCGTGGCGGTGACTTCTGAGCGTGCCTGCTGCTGGAGCGCATAGTGCGGCGCCGGGTTGTCGTCGAGTTTGATCCGCATCTTGGCCACCACTCCCTGCTTGATGTACTCGTCGCTGCCTTCGGGGATGCTGATCGCGTTGGCCAGCGTCGCCGTCGTCACCACCGGCGCCGAGTAGAGGTACCAGACGCGGAACGGGTAGGACGCTGCCTGGTCAGTGGGCTGGAGCCAGAGCGTGTCGCCGATGAACCGATACGACAGCAGGCCGACGTGGTCGCGCGTGACGAAGTTGTATAGCTTGAGCTTGCGCCAGTTGCTGGTCGAGGTGGACACGTCAACGCCGCGAGGGCTGCCCCAGTCGGTGATTGCCGCGCCGGCGGGCGCCGCCGCGGTCATCGACATGGTATAGGCCCCGGCTGGCATCGTGAGCGAGCCGGTAACCTTGGTGAACACGTCGCGGTTCACCCGCTTGCCCCACTGCCACAACGTGGTCAACTCGTTGTTGATCCACCTAACGAGAATCGGGTATTTGTCGTCAGACGAACCGAACAGCCCATAGCCATCCTGGTCGCACAGTGAAAGGCAATCGTCGATGATGGCTTGTGGGGTGATGCTTTGAAACATGGTGAAAGGCCGGGCGACTTGTTGGGCCGCCCGGCCCCTTGGTTACTTCTTCGGGCCTCCGATCAGGATGGCTGCAAGCGGTCGCTTCTCTTTCTTCTCGCCGCCGTACTCGCCGCCTTCTTCTCCTTCGCCTTCCTCGGCCTCCAACTGCTCGTCGATGAGCACGTGAAGGTCGCGGTAAGCGTCGGCCGCTTCCTCGTACTTGCCAGCTTTCCCAGCTTCCCAAAATCGCTCGCAAGCGTCGGCCGCTGCCGCCTTGTCAGCGTCGTCCATCATGGCGTCACCGAGGACGTCTTGACTGAGAACGCGATGAAGAACTTCCCACCGCTCTCGATGTCGCAGTCCACGTGTGTTTCGTTGGTGGACGACGTGATGTCCTTGAAGAACTGCACCTCGAAGTAGCCATCTTGCGGGGTGTAGTTCCTGATTGCCCAGTGGACCGCGCTGTTCGTGGTCAGTGCGTTGGCGGCAACGGCGCTGACGATGGACACGTTGAAGTCCTGGAAACCGAACGGAGCGACCACCGTGGTTCCAGAATACACCATGGCCGGGACAGCGTAGGTGACGCCATCTTCGGCCAGGAGCTGGATACGGTAGCGCCCCGTCTGCCCGTCGTTCTTCTGGATCTTGAACCCCGGCGAGTCGTAGGACGAAACCGCCCCAGACGAGCCGATGATCGCCGACCCTGAAACGCGAACCATGCCGCTTCGGTTCTGGCCCTTGAGGTGACGCCAAACCCTGTTGAAAAGTACGCTCATGATGTTCCTTCTCTTTCTCGGATTGGGCGATTACAGATTGGTGATGACGGCAGCGTGGCCGGGAGCGTCCACGTGGAACTGCCAGCTGGAGACGACACGAGCGCCCCAGTCGTCGGTGCCGGCGATCTCGCGGACCATCAGGCCGTCCGTCTGATCGATGAAGCACAGGTCGTCGCCGGTGTGCTGAATACCGACGTCCTCGATGTCGAAGAGACGCGCACGGCCCTCGGCAAAAGCGCTGTCGCTGTAGACGAGGAAGTCGCCGCTGGCGCCCTGGATCACGAGGCCCTTGAATCCAAGCTTCACGCCGTCCATGTCCTCGATGTCGAGGTATGTCTTGTTGAGCAGGGACTTCCCGAGCTTCGCGTGGGTGTTTGCGCCGAGCACGCAGTGAGTGGTGGTGCCGCCAGCGGCGTCGATGTCGGCGCTCATGTCGAGCAGCGCCTCTTCCATATTGCCGCTCGTGGTTGCCGACCGGCGGAGCCCGCCGAGCCGCTCCGACAACGTCTGGTTGACGTTGAAGAAGCTGCTGGAACGTGCCGCGTCGGTGTCAGGGATGAATCCCGTGAACCCGCAGGGCAGGAGCCGAGAGGCGCTGGCGCTGTCTTCGCGGTCGCCGTAGCGGAACAGGTAGTCATTGGCGGCGATTGGAGTGCCGCCTGACGACATGTCGCCGGCCGTGGTGAGAACGCCCGTCGCCGTGTTGCGCGCGGTGATCTTGGTGTACTTGCCCACCGTCGGAGCCTTGAGCACGCTCGTCGAGTTGCTGTCGGCGCCACAGATGGTCGTGCCGATCTCAAAGAAGCGCGCTTGCCATGGGTACTTGAGCGTGATGCTCGTTCCGGTGATGCTGCCGACCTGGCCGAGAGCGCCGAAACCGTCGCCGTCCAGGTACATTTCACAGTACCGGGTCAGCGCGGTCTTGGCGTTCTCGATCTCGGACACGATCGCCTTGACGAACGAGCCGACGCCCTGAGAACGACGAATCAGCGAACCGCTGACCCGCGCGAACTGGAACAGCTCACCAGGGGTGAGGAACCAGTTGGTGTAGCGGCTGTACTCGCTCGCCGCCTGGCCGTAGCCAGTGGCGTAGGTCGCCGAGCCGGCCTGCGGGTTGCTGTACTTGATCGGGATCTTGAAGCCGTAGCCGAACGGCGCCTCAACCAGCGTGCCCTTCTCCTTGCGGAGCAGAGCAAGCGTCTTGGCCTTTTTGTAGTCGATGTCCACAATCCCGTTCGGGTAGGTTTCCCGGAGGATTGCTTGTGCTGCTGTGACGTCGAGAGACATGGTGTTTTCTCCAAAGTGTGTTGGTCATGGATCTTCACTTCGGCGTGTCGCTCGGCCGTGTTTCGCTGACTATTTGCTCACCGACTAACGGTCAATTCCACGGCTTCGCAAGGCCGCGGCAGCGCGATCCATCGGCGTGATGCGCTTTTCGTACCGCTTGCGTGGTTGCTCTGCAGGCGGCTTCTTTGCTTCTTGCTTCGGGGGCTCCTTGGGCTTGTCGGCCTCGACAGGCTTGGCAGCCGCGGGAGCGGGTGGGGGCGGCTCGGCCGCAGTCTTCGCCGTGAGCGGAGCGTAGCGGTCTGCCAAAAGCTTCTCGGCGCGGTCGAGCACCTCGGAGGCGCTTGGCTTGCGCCCGGCCTCGGTCTGCATGTTCTTGGCGAGGTGCCAAAGCTGCTCACCAGTGACCGGCGTCAGGGCCAACCACGGGCGCTTGGACGTGTCGGCGTTGTGAAGCTGGACGGCCATGTCCACGAACTCGATCGCCTCGGCCTGTTCCTTGGCCGCGATCTGCTCTTCATCCTGGCGCTTCTTCGCGGCGTCGGCTTCCTCAGCGTCCTTCGCGGCCTTCGCACGCGCGGCCTCGGCCTCCTGGTAGATGCGGCGGGCCTCCTGCTCGGCGATGATCTTGGCGCTCGGCTCGACCTCGTGAGACTTGGCCTCTACCAACTCCTCCATCGAGAACCCGAACAGCGCCGCAGCGGCGTACTTGCCGCGCGTCTGAATCGTTTCGCGCACCTTGCGGACGAAATCGAGGTCAGCGGCGTCGCCGGCCTTCTCGGTCTGGAACGTGCGGCGCTCGGCCTCCAGTTTCTGACGTTCCGTCTCGATCTGCGACTTGAACGCGTTCTCACGCTTGGCCACGGCTCGCTCGCGCTCGGCAACGATCGCCATGGCGCGGGAAAGGCGCGTATCCTTGGCGGCGGACTCCTCGGCCTTCTTCTTGTCCTCGGCCGCCTTGGCCTCCGCGTCAGCCTTGGTCTTGTCGGCGTCCTCGGCCGGCTTCTCGCCTTCCGCCTTGGGAGCCTCTGGGGCCTTGCCATCTTCGCCAAGCTTCGCGTTCTCGGCGACCGGCTTGTCTCCGGACATGGCCTTGGCGATCGCCGCGTCTGCGCGAGCTGCGGCCTTCTGGTGCGCCCCGTGTCGGCGGTCGCTGACGTCCTTCGCGGCCAGCGGGTCGAGCGTGCTGGTGGCGGTCAAATCGGCCGGGGGCGGCGTCGACGTGGTGACGGTCGCGGCAAGCGCGCTCGTCGCGGTGGCGGTCGTGGTGGCTTGTGTCGCTTCAGCCATTGTGCTCCTGTGATTGCTCTACGGCGCGGCCGGCGTGGCAACTACACCACCCCGGCGTGTGGCCGCATTGGGGACAAAATTGGTGGACCGGCGCGAACGCCCAGCCCATGCGGTCGCAGCCGGATCGATACGCGTCTGACGGGGGCCGCGAGTCGACGGTGGTAGACTTGCGCCCGCGCTTGTAGCCGATCTGCGAAGCCTTGGCCTTGCGCGCGTAGGTCATTGCGGCTGCCCCCCGCCCGGCATGGGCATCTCGGGCATCGGAGGCGGAGCCAGCGGGGACTGCTGCAGCGGGGCCGGCGCGGGCGCTGGCACATTGGCCTGCGGCTGCTGAATCGGCGCCTGTTTGGCCGCGAAGTTCTGCGTGAGAAAGTCCGCTTCGCTCATGAGGCGACGAAGCATGTCCAGGTTCTTCGCTGGCACGCCGTCCATTTGCAACGCGTGGAAGTAGGTCCGACACGCCATCGTCTTGAGCAGCGTCAACCCCTGCGGACCAAGATACGGCTCAGGCGCGAAGTAGTCGCCGTCGTAGAGCGCCCCGTCGACCATCATCTCGATCAGCTCGCGAATGGCCGTCTCCATCGTGACGACCTTCTCCAAATCTGGGAAGGCAAGCAGCTTGAGGCCGAGCCCGCCGTTGACCTCGTCGGGCGGGAGCAATCCGCCCTTGATGATATCCACGACGTTTTGAATGCGGCCGCTCGTCGTCGAGCCGAGCATGCTCGTCGGCGTTGTCACCATGCGGATATCGCGGATGTCGCCCTCGACCTCAGACCACTTGATGCGCTCAAAGCTGCGGGCGCCAAGGGCGTTGATCGCGAAGTCCGGGCTTTCCTTGGCCAGCTTCGCCGACATGCGGAAGCCCATTTCACCGGCGCTGATCGTGTGCCGCTCAATGCGCTGACCCTTGAGCACCTGGCGCGTGCTGCCCGTGTCGTTCATTTCGCGGAGAGCTCGCCCGGAAGCGTCCTGCATGCCCATCGGCAGCGTGCCCTGGGCCTGGAATTCGTTCAGCCCGGTGTCGGCCATCGCCCACGCGACGAGCTGGTTCAAGTACTGGTAGAACTCGGGCGGCATCGCCTGCGAGGTGGCGATCGTCGGAGGCGTGCCGGTGTAGTGGACGACCCCACCGATCGCGTTGGTGATCTCGTCCTCGACGATATCGCTGCCCTTCTCGATGTAGACGCGAGGGACGCACGCGAGGCGCTGGCTCTTCGAGATGGCGAGCATCATCTCGCCGATCTGCGTGTGGTAGCCGACGAGCTGCTCGGCCACCGGCGAGTTGCACGAGCCGCGGTCGGCCTCGGCCCAGAAAAGCCGCGGAATCGGGAAGAAATCGAACTCCCAGGGCTCATCCTCAAGCGTGACGTTGGGCAGAGCCATGATGTGCCGGCCCGGCTTCTCGGCGTCCTCGGTGAGGTGCCACATCTCGCTGACCTCGACCTGGTCGGCCATCAGCTCGTTGCCGAACATGCGGCGGTAGATGTGCGTGAGTTGCGGGTTGGTCCCGTGCGGAGCTGTGCGAATCTGCGCGGCCAGTTCTGGGTGGCGGTCCATCAAGACGCTCTTCGATTCCAGGTAGCGCAGGCCCGCGTTGCGCAGCGGCGGCGACTCGTAGTCGTTCCAGAGAAAGGCGCCGGGGTGGACACGATCGCAGCGAATCCGCTTGTTTTTGCGGTCAATCCACATCTTCACAAGCCCGCCGGCGCGGGTAAGGCACGCGTCGATGAAGCAGCGCTGTTGCGCCTCGTGAAACCCGCACTCGCGGAGCAGGCCGTTGATGTACTTGGTCTGCTGCCGGGCCCTCCGCTGCAGCTTCCACGAGGCACCGTCAGTCTGGCAGCGAATCTCGGCTGGATTCTTGGCCAGCATCGCGGCGGCGGTGTCCACGCAGCGACGAATGATGTTCGCTCGCGCCTTCGTGTACGAATTCATGATCGACGCGGCCTGGACGATCGGCGCCCCGGCCCGCATCTGAATCAGCCAGAATGGCGGCTGCGCTTCGTACAGGCCAGTGTAGAGGTCGTCGTAGAGCCGCCGCTGCCCGTGCAGGCTGTGCAGCGTGGTCAGCAGCGCGCGAGCCTGGGCCACCCCGGCGTCACCAGCGTTCTCCCACCAGCGCCCATTGTTGTCGGCGACGTCGGCCGCGCTGCCCATCGTCGAGATGCGGTGGGGGAGCCGAGCGACCCCGCGCTTGACGAGGCTGCGCTTAGCCGCCATTCGGCACCTCAAGCGTCAGAGTGCAGCGCTGACCCGGAAGCATGTCCGTCTTCGCGCCGTGGTGAGAATCGTCGCGGTAGACCAGCCCGCATTGCAAAGCCGAGTCCCATGGAATCTCGACCTCGACCACGATGGACGCGCGATCGTAGCGCTTGACGTAGGCCTGTTCGTCGCAGACGGCGCCCAGCTTGCCGACGACAGCGATTGCCCTAGTCGAGGCCATCGGCTACCCCAGCGGCAATGCCGACATCGCGCAGGACCTCGTGGGCCTGATCAGCGTCTACGCCCAAGTTCTCCAGCTGCTTGCGCAGCTCGCTGGAAATCGGCGGGAAGGGCGCGGCGGCCTTTGCGGGAGCCCTCTTCGCCGAGGCTGAAACCGACGGCACGAACGGGCCGGCAAGCTTGAGCGTTACCGTCTCGCCGCGCTTCGTCGAGGAGTACTCGGACACGCCACCGGCCCGCAGCTCCTTGAGGAGGCTCCGCAGTTGACCGGTCCGCATACTCTATACATGGCACGAACCGAAAGCACCGTCAAGCCTGGTGTTTCTGTCGTGACAGAAATGTCCGTCAGAACCCCATGAGCAGGTCAAGCGGGTCTTTGCCATTCGCTCGCTTCTGCTCGGCCAGGGCGCGCTTCATCGTCTCGGTGGGCTCGCGGTAGCCCTCCGGGCGTTCGGGCGGCAGCTGCTCCATCCACGCCCGGCACTCGCGCCAGCCGTAGAGCACGCCGTCGGTTGCGTTGCCGTGGAACCCGCCCTTGCGCGGAGGGAGCTCCTGGAGCTTCCCGCCGTTGGCCAGCGCTTCGAAGTCCTTTTTCACCAACGCGCACTCCTGCGCAAACACCGAGTCGGCTCGCGCGAAAAACTCGCCCTTGCGCATGGCCGTGTTGAACAGCGCGATGAAGGCGCCCTTCTGGCTCTTCTCGGCCGCCTTGACCGGGATATGATGCCGCTGCCGAATCTCTGCGGCGA
>Ga0105103_10000037_pt1 | contig 56144 bp, 47 predicted proteins | sample PPLLaktember2015_2_FD_79107 | JGI IMG/M metagenome (GOLD analysis project Ga0105103, IMG submission 79107) | Freshwater sediment microbial communities from Prairie Pothole Lake near Jamestown, North Dakota, USA - PPLs Lake P7 Core (6) Depth... | ecosystem: Environmental > Aquatic > Freshwater >...
GCACCCAATCCGACGTACGCTCCGCGCCGAGATCGTCCAGCACGAGCAGGTCCGCCTTGATCACCGGCGCCAGCACATCCATCTCGGTTTCCTCGACCGAGCGGTTGTAGGTGTCACGCACGAGCTTCAGCAGCTCGCGCGTCTCGAAGAAGTAGCCGCGAGCGCCCTTGCTGCGGATCGTCGCCTTCAGGATGCCAACGGCCAGGTGTGTCTTCCCCACCCCGTGCGGTCCGTACAGCAGCAGCCCCTTGTCCACGACCGGAAACGCATCGACGAACGCCGAGGCCCGGCGGTACGCTTCGCGCTGCGAATCCATGTCGTGCTCGAACGTCGCGAGCTCGCACCGGGCATAGCGATGCGGGATCCGCGCCTCGCCCATCAGACGCTCGGCCATCGCCGCCCGCCAGCAGTCGCAGCGGACCACGGCCTCGCGGCCGTTGGTGATCACGCTCTTCCAGCGGGTATCGTTGCAGATCGGGCACGCCATGATGGACTCGGTTTTGCTAGTTCAACGAGCTGCGCACGGAGCGCTGCCGACGGAGCTTGCGGACGGCCTGGGCTGACAGTCGTTCGGCCCGAGCCGGCGACACGCGAAGCCGATCGCCCACCTGATCGAGACTCCGGGGCTCGCCGTCCAGCAGGCCGAGCCGCAGTTCGAGCACGCGGCGTTCCTTGGGTTCCAGTTCGAGCAGCGAGGCCTCGAGGTCCGAGACCAGCGCCAGACGGACCGGATCCTCGGGCTCGTCCGAGATGGCTGGGCCGAGTTCCTCGAGGTCCAGTTCCTCTTCGTCCAGCAGGCGGCCGGGCTCCGGCACGCGGCGCCAGTGCTCGTCGAGCATGCGGATGTCGTGAGCCGTCAACTCGTCACGCGATTGATCGGAGGGCGCGCACGCATACTCGACGGCCGCGCGCAGGGCGGCGACCACATGCCCGGCGCGGGTGTCGGCATCGCTCGGACCGCCATCGGGCGCCGCCACGATCGACACGCGGTGCAGCAATCCCTGGCGCACCCACCACATCGCGTACGACGCGAAGGGGCCATGGCGATCGGGATCGAAGCGGCGCGCCGCGTCGAACAGCGCAAGGTTGCCGTCGTGCACGAGTTCGAGGAGGGACACTCCAAGATGACGGTAGCGTCGCGCGTAGCGCACCACCAGGCTGAGATGCGACCCGACCAGGCGGCCAAGGGCGTCCTGGTCCCGCTGCTGCACCCGCTCGGCGAGTGCACGCTCCTCCGCCACGGTGAGGGCGGGAAACCGCGCAATCTCCTGCAGATACGCGTCGAGCGTTGCGGACTCCTCGGCGAGCGATTCGAGCCTGCGCACGTCGAGGATTGTACTGGATCTCGCGCGCAGGCCGATCGACCTATTCACGCGCTTTGCGCCGCGCGGTCGGCTCCGCCGCCGACGCCGCGGAGGCGGTGGCGTCCGGCCCGCGAGGCGACGCCTTCACCATGTCGGTGGGCGACGCCTTGACCATCGCCGTGCCCAGCCGCTGCTCCCAGTCTTCCAGCCCTCGCGCGAGTTCATGCTTCACGTACTCCATGAACTCGTTCACCTCGCTCTGCATCTGCTCCATCTTGCGACGCATGTTGAGGATGATCTCGACGCCCGCGAGGTTGACGCCGAGATCCCGCGTCAACGAGAGGATGGTCTCGAGCTGGACCAGGTCGTCCTCCGAGTAGAGGCGCGTGTTCCCTTCCGTGCGTGACGGCTTGAGCAGCCCTTCACGCTCGTACAGGCGCAACGTCTGCGGATGGATGTCGTAGCGCTCGGCCACGACGCTGATCATGAAGTACGCCTTGCCGGTGTTCTTCGCCATCAGTTGCGCACGCTTTCACCGTTGATGCGGCCAAACTCCCGCAACAGTTCCTTCGACCGCTCGTCCAGCACCTTCGGCAGCGCCAACCGCACTTCCACGACCAGGTCGCCCCTCCCGCCATTGCGCGTGGGGACGCCGCGCTCCCGCAACCGGAAGCGCTGCCCCGATTGCGTCCCCGGCGGCACGCGCACGCGCGCCGCTCCGTCCGGCGTCGTCACATCGATCTTCGTACCGAGGCCGGCCTCGTGCACCGCAATCGGCAGGATCAAGTGCACATCGTCGCCGTCCCGGCGAAAGGTCGGATGCTCCTCGACGTGCACGTCGAGATGCAGATCGCCGGGCGCTCCGCCCCGCACCCCGGCGTGGCCCTTGCCCGCCACCCGCACGCGCGCGCCGTCGGGCACTCCGGCCGGCACCCGCACCGTGACGACCTCGGTGCGCGGGGCGACGCCCTGGCCCTGGCAGCCCTCGCAGCGCTCCTGCCGCAGCATGCCGGTGCCGGCGCAGCGCGGGCAGTTCTTGGCGAACACCATGTGCCCTCGCACCGAACGCACCGTGCCCGCGCCTTCGCACGACATGCACCGCGTCTCGGCGATGCGATGGAAGCCGCTGCCGGCGCAGCGATGGCAGGGGTGGTGCCGCGTGACCGTGACCAGCCGGTCGACGCCGTGCCACGCTTCCTCGAACGTCACGCTCGTCTGCGCATGGATGTCGGAGCCCGACTCGGGAGCCACCCGGGGATCGACGCGCCGCACGAACACCTCTTCGAAGAGCTCGCCGAACGTGGTCGCGCGCTCGGCGTGGACCTGCGTCGAGAAGTCGAAGCCCGTGAACCCGAACGACGCGGCCTCATCAACGGGCGCGACCGACCCATGGCCCGAGTCGTAGCGGCGACGCCGATCGGGGTCGATCAGCGTCTCGTACGCATCGAGCACCTGCCGGAAGCGCAGCGCCGCCTCGCGGTCACCGGGGTTGATGTCCGGATGCCAGCGGCGCGCGAGCCGACGGTAGGCGCGCTTGATGTCGCCTTCCGATGCCTCGCGCTGCACGCCGAGCACCACGTAGAAGTCCATGATCGGCAATTGGGGATCAGGGTTCAGGGTTCCGCTATTTCTTGTCGTCCACGACTTCGGCGTCGATCACGTCGTCGTTACCTCCCGCGCTCCCACCAGGCGCGGCGCCCGCGGCTGCGTCAGGGCCAGCGGTCGGGTCGCCCGTCGGCGCGCCCGTCGCCGCGGCCTGCGTCCGATAGAGCGCCTCGGCCGCCTTGTGCTGGGCCGCCATCAGCGTCTCCATGCCGCTGTTCATCGCCGCCGTGTCGCTGGCCTCGATCGCCTTCTTCAACGCCTCCATGGCCGATTCGACCTCGGCCTTGTCTGCCGCACCCAGCTTGTCGCCGGTGTCCTTCAGCATGCGTTCGGCGCCGTACACCGCCTGGTCGGCACGGTTCCGGGCCTCGATCTCTTCACGACGCTTCTTGTCGTCGTCCGAGTGCGCCTCGGCTTCCTTCATCATCCGGTCCACTTCGTCCTTGCTGAGGCCGGAAGATGCGGTGATGGTGATCTTCTGCTCCTTCTGGGTGCCGAGATCCTTGGCCGACACGTTGACGATGCCATTGGCGTCGATGTCGAAGGTCACTTCGATCTGCGGGACGCCGCGCGGCGCCGACGGAATGCCGACGAGGTGGAAGCGGCCGAGCGTGCGGTTGTCGCGCGCGAGCGGACGCTCGCCCTGCACCACGTGCACTTCGACGCTCGTCTGGCTGTCCGCCGCCGTCGAGAACACTTCGCTCTTGCGCGTCGGGATCGTGGTGTTGCGATTGATGAGCGGGGTCATCACCCCGCCGAGCGTCTCGATGCCGAGCGACAGCGGCGTGACGTCCAGCAGCAGCAGGTCCTTGACCTCGCCGGCCAGCACGCCCGCCTGAATCGCGGCGCCGATCGCGACGACTTCATCGGGGTTGACGCCCTTGTGCGGGTCCTTGCCGAAGATCTCCTTCACCATCGCCTGCACGCGGGGGATGCGGGTCGAGCCGCCCACCAGGACCACTTCGTCGATCTCCTGGGGCGTGACGCCGGCGTCGGTCAGCGCCTGCTTGGTCGGCCCGACGGTCTTCTGCAAGAGCGAGTCGACCAGCGACTCGAACTTCGCGCGCGTGAGCTTGCGGGTCAGGTGCTTGGGGCCGGTTGCGTCAGCCGTGATGAACGGCAGATTGATGTCGGTCTCCATCACCGAGGAGAGCTCCATCTTCGCCTTCTCGGCGGCCTCGCGGAGGCGCTGGAGCGCCATGCGGTCCTTGCCGAGGTCGATGCCCTCTTCCTTCTTGAACTCGTCGATGATCCACTCGATGATGCGCTGATCGAGGTTGTCGCCGCCGAGGTGTGTGTCGCCGTTGGTGGACTTCACCTCGACGACGCCCTCGCCCACTTCGAGGATCGAGATGTCGAACGTGCCGCCGCCGAAGTCGTACACGGCGATGGTCTCGTTCTTCTTCTTGTCGAGGCCGTAAGCCAGTGCAGCGGCCGTCGGCTCGTTGACAATACGCATCACCTCGAGGCCGGCGATCTGGCCGGCTTCCTTGGTCGCCTGGCGCTGCGCGTCGTTGAAGTACGCGGGCACCGTGATGACGGCCCTGGTGACGGGCTGGCCGAGATAGTCCTCCGCGGCCTGCTTCAGCTTCTGCAGCACCATCGCCGAAATCTGGGGCGGCGCCAGGTCCTGCCCTGCGGCGCTGATGCGCACGTCGCCGTTCGCGGCGCCCGCGACGGTGTACGGCACCATCCTCATCTCCTCGTTCACTTCGGTGAAGCGGCGCCCCATGAAGCGCTTGATCGAGAAGATGGTGTTCTCGGGATTGGTGACGGCCTGCCGCTTGGCGACCTGGCCCACCAGTCGTTCCCCGGTCTTGCTGAACGCGACGATCGAGGGCGTCAATCGGCTGCCTTCGGCGTTCTGGATGACAGTGGGCTGATCGCCCTCCATCACCGCCACGACGGAGTTTGTGGTGCCCAGATCGATGCCAATGATTTTGCTCATGCTCTTAGTATGAAATGTGAGTGAGATCCTGTCAATCGCGGCCGGCATGGCGGCCTGCGATTTCTTCTCCATCCTGTTGCTATACTGGAAGTTGCTGTCTCGCGGAGGCCACGATGCCCTGGACCACGTTGCCCATCGTCCTCGCCTTGTCCCTGGCGCTCGCACAGGGTTCCGAGCCACGCATCACCTATGTTGAAGGCAGTGTTTCCCTGTTTCCGGATGGCGTCCGCACCGCCGGCGGCCGCGCCGAGCTCGTCCTCCCCAACGGCACGCTCGTCCACGTCGACGGCGCCAGCGCCGTGCGCTTCGACGCATCTGGTTCGCTGAGTCTGAACGACGGGCGCTTGCTGCTGCGCACCGGCACCGGTCTGCCGTCGCACCTCGACGTGCCCTACGCCCGCCTGCGGCTCGCGCCCTCGGGGATCTACAACGTGCTTGCGGACGCCGCCCACGGACGCCTGCTGGTGAGCGTGATCGCCGGCCGAATCGACCTCGAAGGCCGGTACGGCCAGTCCACTCCCATTCATGGCGGACAGATGGTGCTGATGACGAGCGCTACCTCCGCCTTGTGGGCAACACCGTTTCAGCCCGCCGGCTGGGACCGATTCGAGCTGTGGTCCGATGCGCGGCTCTATCAGGCGTGGCAGTCGGGCAGTGCGTCGTACGACGCGATTGCCGAAAGCGGCGTGGTGCTGAACACCTATCCGGCCAGCCCCACCTGCAGCAGCTGGATGAGCATCGACAATCCGTGCTGGCTCGTGCCGGCCTATCCATCGACGCTGCCGGGGGTGCCGCCGTATCGACCGGGGCCACCGGGTTACGCGCCCAACTACCGCCCAAATTACGCACCGAACTACAACGTGCCTCCGCCGGGGACCCTGCCCGGCGCTCCCCAGCGTCCGTCTGCGGGCCGGCCAGAAGGACACCGGCCTGGCGGCGGTGCGGAGCCGCCTCCTTCGGCGCGGCCCGCCCGGCCCGAAGGACGCGCACGCCCGACCCCTGCGCCTCCCCCGCCCTCTTCTCCGCCACAGAAGCCGACACCCGCCACGCGCGGCACGGGCGGCGGCATCCGCGTTCCCGAAAGGCCCAGTTCCCGATGACCGTGGTCGTGCGTTTCGCCCGTCAGGCCGGCCTGATCGCGCTGTTCGTCGCGGCCGCACTCGCCGGCACGCTGAGCGGGGTGCTGTTTGCCTACTCGGACGATCTGCCCGAAGTGTCGGCCCTCGACAACTACAAGCCGAACACCATCACCCGCGTCCTCGGCAAGGACGGGCAGCTCGTGGGTGAATTCGCGGTCGAACGCCGTGTCGTCGTGCACTACGACGACATTCCCGTCAACCTGCGGCAGGCCATCCTCGCCGCGGAGGACGGCGGGTTCTTCCAGCACGCGGGCCTCAGCATCTCGCGCATGATGCTGGCGCTCGCCCGCGATATCTTCTCGCGCGGCAACGTGCCGGGCGGCAGCACGCTCACCCAGCAGCTGGCGCGCAACCTGTTCCCGAAGACGATCGGGTTCGACCGCACCTGGGAGCGGAAGATCAAGGAGGCGCTCGTCTCCATCCAGATCGAGAAGCGCTACAGCAAGCCGGAGATCTTCACGCTCTATTGCAACCAGATCTATTTCGGCCACGGCGCCTACGGCGTGGAGGCAGCCTCGCAGCTCTACTTCCGCAAGCACGTGAAGGATCTCGCGCTGGAAGAGGCCGCGATGATCGCGGGCATCATCCAGGCCAACGTGCGGCAGAGCCCGTATGTGAATCCCGAGGCCGCGCTCCGTCGCCGCAACTACGCGCTCGACCGCATGGCCACCGAGGGCTTCATCACCGCCGACGAGGCCGCCGCCGCGACGGCGAAGCCGATCGTTGTGGCCGGCGACCCCTCCGGCGACGGCAGCCCGGCGCCCTACTTCCTGGAGGAGGTCCGCAAGTACCTGGAGGCCAAGTACGGGGCCAAGGCGCTCTACGAGAGTGGCCTGACCGTCAGCACGCCGCTGGACCTCCAGGTGCAGCAGGCAGCCAACCGGGCGCTCGACCGGGGCCTGCGCCGCATCGACAAGCGTCGCGGCGTGTTTCGCAAGCCGGCGCGCAACGTGCTGGCTGAGAAGCACACACTGGATGGCTTCCGCCACGATCGCTGGAGCCGCCCGATGGCCAAGGGCGACATCGTGCCAGCCGTGGTGATGTCCGTGAACGGCACGACGGCGGCCGTGCGGGCGGGGCGCTTCACGGGCGAGCTGACCAAAGCCGCCATCCAGTGGACGCGCAAGACGTCGCCCGCCAGTATCCTCAAGGTCGGCGACCTCATCGAAGTCGAGTTGACGACCATCGACACCGACGCCGGCACCGCGGCGATGACGCTCGAACAGGTGCCGGTTCTCGAAGGTGCCCTGGTCGCGCTCGACAACCGCACGGGTGAGGTGCGCGCGATGGTAGGGGGCTACAGTTTCGCGCGCAGCAAGTTCAACCGGGCCACCCAGGCCTACCGGCAGATGGGTTCCACGGTGAAGCCGTTCCTCTACACCGCGGCTATCGACCGCGGGCTGACGCCCACGACCCTGCTCGAGGATGTGCCCACGACGTTCGATGCTGGGGCCGGCCAACCCACCTATGCGCCGGGCAACTACGATCGCAAGTTCCAGGGCACGATGACGCTGCGCCACGCGCTGGAACAGTCCCGCAACGTCCCCGCGGTGAAGGTCATCGACATGCTCGGGCCGTCCCAGGTCGCTGCCTATGCGCAGCGCTTCGGGTTCAGCCAGCCCTTCCGGCCGTTCCTCTCGATGGCCCTCGGCGCCCAGGAAGTCACGCTCATCGAACTCACGAGCGCGTATTCGGCGTTTCCGAATCACGGCATCCGCATGGCGCCCTTCTCGGTGCTGTCGATCATCGATCGCGGCGGCACGCTGCTCGAGGAGAGCCGGCCGACACCGCGCGACGCCATCAGGGCCGACACGGCGTATGTGATGACGAGCCTGCTGCGCGGCGTCGTGCAGCGCGGCACGGGCGCCGCCGCGAACGTGCTCAAGTGGCCCGTGGCCGGCAAGACCGGCACCGTGGACGACTACACCGATGCGTGGTTCGTGGGCTTCGACCCCAACGTGACGGTGGGTGTGTGGGTGGGCCACGACGAGAAGAAGCCGATTGGCCCCGGTGAAACCGGGACGACCGCGGCGCTCCCCATCTGGATCGAGTTCATGCAGGCGTTCCTGGACCTGCGCGCCGACCGCGAGAATCCGCCGGCCTTCGAGCCGCCGGGAAACATCGTGTTCATGGCGGTCGACAAATCCACGGGCGAGCCCGTCATGGACGGTGCGCCCAACGCGGTGACGGAGGCGTTTCTGTCGGGGACACAGCCGATTCGCGACTTTTCCGGCGTTCAGCCGATTCGCGACCTGCGCGACTGAGGCGGGCGGCCCGGATCAGTCGTCGGTGGTGGTGTCCGCCGCCACGCCCAACGTGCCCGACGCCTTCTGCATCAGGTAGGTCTTGATGAACGGATCGACGTCGCCGTCGAGCACCTTGTTCACCTGACCTTCCTCGTGCTTGGTCCGGTGATCCTTGATCAGCTGATACGGCTGCAGCACGTAGCTTCGGATCTGCGAGCCGAAGGCGATCTCCTTCTTCACCCCGCCGATGTTATCGAGCTTGTTCTGCTGCTCTTTGAGCTTCATGTCGTAGAGCCGCGCCTTGAGCACCTTCATCGCGACGTCGCGGTTCTTGTGCTGGGATCGCTCGTTCTGACACGACACGACGATGCCGGTCGGCAGGTGCGTGATGCGCACGGCCGAGTCCGTGACGTTCACGTGCTGCCCGCCGGCGCCGCTCGATCGATACGTGTCGATCCGCAATTCCTTGTCCGGGATCTCGATCTCGATGTCGTCGTCCAGTTCGGGCCAGACGATCACCGAGGCGAACGAGGTGTGGCGGCGGGCCGCCTGGTCGAACGGCGAGATCCGCACCAGCCGATGAACGCCGGCTTCCGCGGACATCAGGCCGAAGGCGTACTCACCGGTGAGCGTGAACGTCACGCTCTTCAGCCCTGCTTCCTCACCGGGCTGATAGTCGAGGATGTTGCGTTTCAGGCCGCGTCGCTCGGCCCACTTCATGTACATGCGAAGCAGCATCTCGGCCCAGTCCTGGGACTCGACGCCGCCGGCACCCGGATGAATGGCGACGATGGCATTGGCGGCATCGTGCTCGCCGCTCAGCATCTTCTTCACTTCGCCGGCATCGACCTCGGCCTCGAGCGCGTCGAGCGCCTTCGCCAGGTCGGCGGCCACGTCTTCACCAGCCTGCGCCCACTCGATCAGCACACCGGTGTCATCGATGCGCTGTTTCAGGGAATTGCGCAGCTCGACGTCCTCGCTCAGGCGCTGGCGCCGCCGCAGCGCCACCTGGGCCTCGGCCTGGTTGCTCCAGAAATCTGGCGCGGCGACCCGCGCCTCGAGACGGCTCAGCTCTTCATCGAGTCGAGCGGCGTCAAAGATAACTCCGCAGATCGGCGGCCCGCTTCAGCAGGTCGGTGGAGCGACGGATCAGATCATCGATGACGAGCGCCATGGTCTCCTGTAGGACGCGATGAGGGCCAGCGCCGTGAGGGCGATGGCCGCGTGCGCGACACGGTCTCCCATTGTGGCATAGAGCGTTCTGGCCTGCACGAAGCGCGCTTCGCCGACCACCACCGTGGCCTCGCCGAGTTTCGTGCGCGCCAGCACGCGCCCGTAGGGATCGATGATGCCGGTGATGCCGGTGTTGGCCGCCCGCACCAGATAACGGCCCTGCTCGATCGAGCGCATCGCCGCCATCTCGAAATGCTGGAACGGCGCGGACGATTCCCCGTACCACGCGTCGTTGGTGATCGTCGTCAGCAGCTCGCTGCCCTGCCGCACCGCTTCACGCATCAGTGACGGGTAGGTCACTTCGTAGCAGATCGCGGTGCTCATCATGTGCCCGCTGACGGGCAGCATCGTGACGAAGGCACCGGGCGTGAAATCCGAGACGGATTCGACGAGCGGCTGCACGAAGAACAGCAGGTTCTTGAAGGGGACGTACTCGCCGAACGGCACCAGGTGCATCTTGCGGTACACCGCTGCCGTGGCGCCGCCCGAGTCCAGCATGAAGGCCGAGTTGAAGTACCGGTTCGTCTCGCCGCGCTCGATTTCGTCGGTGCCGAACAGGAGCGGCACACCGGTCGACGCCACCAGGCCTCGCACCAGGGACGCGCCCACCGGCTCCTCGTCGAAGATGAACGGCGTGGCGGACTCGGGCCACAGCACCAGTTCGGCGCCTTCGGCCACCGCCTGCCGCGTCATCTGCATGTAGCGCTCGACGATCTGGCCAGCCTTCGCATCGTTCCACTTGTCGACCTGCGCGATGTTGGCCTGGATCAGTCCGACTGTGACCGGCGTGCCGCCTTCGACCAGCGTGTTGGCCGACAGCCGCAGGCCGCCCCACACCGCCACCGTCGCGACCAGCGCCGCCGTGGCCACCAACGCGGTGCGCTGGGCACGGGGTGCGGAGACGATCACCAGCGCAAACCCGGCATTGACGAGCGCGACGAACAACGACAGCGCATACACGCCGCCGACGCTGGCCAGTTGCGCGATCGGCAGCAGCGTGACCATGGTGTTTCCCAGAGGAATCCACGGAAACCCGCCCAACAGGCCCACACCGCGCAAGTACTCCAGGCTCACCCACGCCGCGGCGCCAAGCGGCACGCCCACCCAGCCGAGCCGGCGCACGAGCACGGCTGTGATGCCGGAGGCCAGTGCGACATACAACGCCATGTAGAAGACGAGCAGCAGCGCGACGACCACAGCCACGGGACCTGGGAGCCCGCCGAAGGTCTGAACAGTGGCTCCCGTCCAGTAGACCGTGCCGGCGTAGTGCACACCGCCGGCCATCAAGCCCAGCAGGAAGCCGCGGCGGAAAGACAGCCCTGGCACGAAGCCTCGCCGCCCCCGCCAGCCCGCGAGGGCGACGAACAGCGGGACCAGTGCGATGAAGGCGACGGCGCCGTGGCCGTATCGGGGAAACGAGAGCGCGAGGAGCGCTCCCGCAAACAGCGCTAGGGCAGAATCCAGGGTTCGAACTTCGCTTTCTTCAGACGCGCGGCCTCGGCATCGGCCTCGCGCCGCTCCTTGAACTTGCCGACCCGCACCCGAAACAGCGGAGGCGCGCCCTGGCTGGGCGGCACCACATAGGCCGAGAAGCCCATTGCGATCAGCCGGTTCGCCAGCGCGTCGGCGCCCTTGCGATCGCGGAAGGCCGACAGTTGGATTTCGAAGCCCTTCCCCGCTGGCGCGGACGGCGCCGTCGCAACGGCGGGCGCGGCCGCAGGCGCGGCTGCAGGTGGCGCCGGGGGAATGGGCGTCGGCTCGGTCGGCGGCGCCTTCTGGGCCGGTGAGGCCGGCGCGGATGACTCGGGGACGGGCTCGGGTTTGGCCGTGGGCTCTTCCTCAGCCCGGAACGGTCCCTCGGCCGGGGGGTTGGATCCCAGCAAGCCGGAGGCCTTGAGGTCTCGCTCGCTGTTGATCGGCGTGTCGCCCGACTCGACCGGCGGCGGTGGCGCCTGCTCCCCGGTCACGGAGGTGTCGGCCGCCTCGGTGGCGGGCCCGCCGCGATCGAGGCGCACGCCGCGCCCGACCAGCACGCCGCTCAGAAAGATCACGACCGAGACCACCGTCACGGCCATGAACAGGAATACGAGCTGTTTGCCGTTCAGCTGGATTTCGTGGAAACCGTCGTCCTGTGTCGTGCTGGCCATAAGCAGTTGATACGCTGGATTTTAACACTACCGGGGGGGCGGAATCCGGGCCTTGAGCGCGGCGGCCGCCGCCGACTTGGGCTCGAGCACCTGCGCCCGCTGCGTGGCAGCGCTGGCCAGCGGCAGGTGCTCCATCTCGAGGTAGGCCTCGCCCAGCGCCACCTGCGCCGAGGCGGTCTCCTCGCTCCAGATGGCAATCTTCAGCGCCTGGACGGCGTCTTCCGCCCGTCCGCCGCGGAGCAGGATGCGGCCCAGCAGCAGGTGCGCGTCCGCGAGGTACGGCGACAGATAGAGCGCGCGCCGCAGTTCCTGAGTCGCTTCGCGATCGGATTCACGTTCGAACGCCCGTCGCGCCGCGTCGAGGTGAAACGCCGCCAGCGCCGTCTGGTCGCGCTGCCCTGCCGACGTCACGACCATGTCGATGCGCGCGGCTGGGCGATCGAGCCGCTCCTGCAGGCGCTCCAGTCCCCTGGGAATCAGCTCGCCGCCCGCCGCCGCCCGCGCCTCCCACGTGGCGTAGCGCGAAGACAGCCGATTGGCGAGCTCGCGCTCGCGCGCCGCCTCGGTCTTCGCGCCGGTCTGCTGCAGGGCCGCGCTCAGCACGAAGTGCGCGTCTCCGTCAGCGGGGTCGCGCCGCACCGCCTCTCGGAGCCAGTAAGCCGCGCCGTTCGCGTCCTTCTCCAGCCAGTAGGCGTAGCCGAGATTGAAGAAGTAATCGCCGTCCGCCGGGTCCAGTTCGGTCGCCTGATTGAAGTAGTACGTCGCCCGCCCGGTCTGAGCCGTGGAGCCGCGTCGCAACTGCACGATGCCCACCGCGTTGGCGACGGCGGCCAGCGGTGTGTCGCTCTGCATCGCCCGCAGCGTCGAGAAGGCCTCGTCGTCTCGCTTGAGCCGCAGCAGCGACATCGCGCTGGCAAACCGGGCTTCGCGTCCCATGGGGCTCTCCGGCTTGATGTTCGAAACCGCATCCAGCGCCCGCTGATGCTCGCCCTGCCCGGTGTGCAGATCCCACAACTCCAGGCGTGCGGCATCGTACCCGGGCGCTGCCTTCAATGCCTGTTCCAGCAGGGTGCGCCTGTCGAAGGCCGACTCGGCGGTCAGACCCTTCGCGTACAGCTCGAAAGCGCCCAGGGTGGGCGGCGCCTGCCAGCGGGCGGGAGCACCAGGCTTGTCCGTCAGCGATGTCGCCACGCGCGCCACGGTGGCGAACAGATCCTGCAATGGCCCGCGGACCACCGACTCCGGCCGCAGCCGGCCCGCATCGAGTTGCACCACACGCGCGGCAACCGTCAGCTCGTCGCCATTCAATTCCACACGCCCCACGATCACCGCGGTCGCGCCGACGGTCTGTCCTACTTTGATCGTGGACGCACGGCTCAACGTCGCGGCAACCGGCAGCTGCAGCCGATCGTAGGCGAGCACGCGTTCCTCGCGGGGCACCACCTGGACCTCGCCCGCGTCGAGCACGTCGGCAATCAGCAGGGCCACCCCCTCTCGCAACCAATCCAGCCGCGGATCGGCACTGGGGTTCTCGAACGGGAGCACCACAGCCACGGAAGCGCTCGTGACCTGCGCCGCGGAAAGGCCCGGCAACAGCGTCAGCAGCCACGTCAGGAGACCGACGCCGACGCCACGCAGTCCACCGGTCATGTCACATCCGGCGACGCCGCTTCGGCGACGCGGGTGCCCTGCACCGCAATCGTCAGCCGGCAGCACGGTGCGTCCTGATCCACCGCGATCGCGGCATCGACATCGCAGAACCGGAAGAACTCGGCGTACGCCGCGGCGTAGTATTGACGCATCGGCGCCGAGGACGGCTCCCGCAGGTACTCGAACAGCGGCGAGCGGATCTCCACGGAGCCGGCGCCGTTCTTCATGCGCGTTTTCACCGTGGACTGACTGATGGTCTCGTTCACGAGCGTACGCCCGAGCCCGAGCGCGGCGCGTGCCCGCAGGCTCAGGGGAAGGCGCCTGGTGAGGTTCCTGCGGAAGGCCGACGCGTCCGCGTAGGTCCATTCCGCGGCACAGGCCCCCGCATGCGCGGGGATGACGCGGTCCGCGGGCGGCTCCTCCCGGTGCAGGAAGCTGAGCACGGCGCCCAGCGGCGCCAGCCCCATGCGGCCATCCCGGAGGCCGGTCGGACTGAGCCAGTTCTCGTAGAAATCCAGGCGGGTCGGGGACACGTCCGCAATCCCCTGATGGAGACTGGCAATCAGCAGACGACCTATCCCGGCGTCAACCATGTCCATCAGTTCACTGTAGAATGCCAAGTGCCCGCGGACATGGCCCGCATCGACCGACGTCGCGCGTAGAGCGTACCGCACAGACAGGGTCGAGTCAACGAACCGACACGCATGATACTGCCGCTTCACGAAGCTCTCAAGGACCGTGTGCGCGCGATTCTGGCTGAGGCCCACGGCCTTGGCGAGGACGCGGGTGTCACGATCGCCATTGAAACGCCGCCCAATCGGACGATGGGCGATCTCGGCACGCCCGTGGCGTTCGACCTGGCGCGCCGCCTGCGCAAGGCCCCGCGCGTCATCGCCCAGGAACTGGCCGCCACGATCGGCGCCGTGCCCGGGGTCGACCGCGTCGAGGCCGCGCCCAATGGCTACCTGAACGTCTTCCTCGACCGGCCGGCCTTCCTCTGCACCCGGCTGGGGCTGGCGGGCCCGCTACCCGCCCCCGCGCCCCAGGTCGGCAAGACCATCGTCGAGCACACGGCGATCAACCCCAACAAGGCGGCGCACATCGGCCACCTGCGCAACTCCGCGCTCGGCGACACGCTGGTGCGCGTGCTGCGCTTCCGCGGCAACGCCGTCGAGGTGCAGAACTACATCGACGACACCGGCGTCCAGGTCGCGGACGTGGTCGTCGGGTTCCAGGAGCTCGAGCAGAAGGATCTGGCGGCCGTCAAGGTCATCGCCGAGTCCACCCGTTTCGACTACTACTGCTGGGACCTCTACGCCCGCGTCACCGAGTGGTACGACGGCGACAAGGAGCGGCTGAAGATTCGCGCGGCAGCGCTGCACGCCATCGAGCACGGCGCGTCGCCGGCCGCCGACATGGCGGCCTTCATCGCCGATCGCGTCGTACGGTGTCACCTCACGACGATGGCCAGGCTGCACATCGACTACGAGCTGCTGACGTGGGAAGGCGACATCCTGCGCCTGCGGTTCTGGGCGCGGGCATTCGAGGTGCTGAAGGAGAAGGGCGCGGTCTTTCTCCAGCAGGATGGGCGCCTCGCCGGCTGCTGGGTGATGGCCATCGACGAGGACCCTTCCGTCCCGGCCGACGCCGATCCGGACGACGACCCGGAGCAACGCGAGAAGGTCATCGTCCGTTCCAACGGCACGGTCACCTACGTCGGCAAGGACATGGCCTACCAGTTCTGGAAGTCCGGCATCCTCGGCCGCGACTTCCATTACCGCAAGTTCGCCAGGCGCATCGACGGCGCCGACCTGTGGGCCACGACCAGCACGCCCGCACTGGCCGAGCCCGCTCACCCGCCGTTCGGCGGCGCCATCGCCACCTACAACGTCATCGACGTGCGGCAGTCCTATCTTCAGAAGCTGCTGAAGCAGGCACTGGTCGCCGTCGGCCATCCGGCCGAAGCCGAACGCCTGACGCACTTCTCGTACGAGATGGTGGCCCTTTCGCACAGCACCGCCCGCGAGCTGGGCTTTGCGCCGCCACCCGATTCAGAGGAAGCGAAGAAGCCGTTCGTCGAGGTCTCCGGCCGCAAGGGCCTCGGCGTGAAGGCCGACGACCTGATCGATCGGGTGATCGAGAAGGCGCTGTCGGAAGTGGAGCGCCGGCAGCCGGATCTGCCCGATGCCGATCGGCGGAAGATCGCCGAGTCGCTCGGCATCGCCGCGGTGCGCTACTTCCTGATCAAGTACTCGCGCACGAAGGTGATCGCGTTCGACATCGACGAGGCCCTCAGCTTCGAAGGCGAGAGCGGCCCCTACCTGCAATACGCCGTCGTCCGCGCCAACAACATCTTCCAGAAGCTGCAGGACCGCGAGGGCGTCAGCGAGGCGGCCCTCCTGGCGGAACTGGCCAGCACGGCGCCCGACGCGCTCAACGGCGCCGACGGCGATCACGAACTGTGGGGGCTGGTGCTCGAGGCCTCGCGGCTCGACGACATCGTCGAACAGGTGGTGCGATCGCTCGAGTTCGCGGTGCTGGCGAAGTACGGCTTCGGGCTCGCGCAGATGTTCAACGCGTTCTATCACAAGGCGCCCATCCTCAACGAGGAGCGTCCCGACGTTCGCCGGTGGCGAGCCGCGGCGGTGGCCTACTTCCGGCAGCAGCTGACGCGCGTGCTCGACCTCATGGGCGTCACGGTGCCGCCCCGGATGTAGACTCGGAGACACAGATGACTTTGATTGCGGTATCTCGGAATGCGCGGGTCACCGATTACCTCGAGTCGATACGGCGGGCCGGGGGCGAGCCCATCGAGGTCGGGGGCGACGACGAGTCGGCGGCCGACATCGTGGCTCGAGTCGGTGGCGTGATGCTCGTCGGCGGGGGGGACGTGGACCCGGTGCTCTATGGCGAGACGCCGCACGCCACGTTCAAGAGCGCCGAGGAGGGGCGCGATGCGTTCGAGATCGCCCTGGCGAAGGCGGCGGTGGAGGCCAACGTGCCGATCCTCGCCATCTGCCGCGGCATGCAGGTGCTGAACGTCGCCATGGGGGGCACGCTCGTGCAGGACATTCCCTCGGAGATCGTCGGGGCCCTCACCCACTCCATCCCCGAGCCGCGGTTCGCGATCGCCCACGAGGTGTGGGTGACCAAGGACTCGCAGCTCTGGACCATCATGGTCGACAAGATGGACGGCGAGACCCTGCAGGTGAACAGCCGCCATCACCAGGCGGTCAAGCTGATCGCCCCGGGCTTCGAGATCAACGCCACGGCTCCCGACGGGGTCGTCGAAGGCATCGAACGGCCCGCCAGCCGATTCTGCATCGCGGTGCAGTGGCACCCGGAGAACTTCTATCGGACGGGCGAGTTCCGGCCGCTGTTCGAGCAATTCGTCCGCGCGGCCGCCGGCGCGGCCTAGTCACGCCTTCAGGTCGAGGACCGCCACGGTTTCCACGTGCGCGGTGTTCGGGAACAGGTCGAAGGCACGGATGCCGCTGATCGCATAGCCCGCGTCCAGCAGCCCCCGCGTGTCCCTGGCGAGCGTTGGCACATCGCACGACACGTAGACCAGTCGCGGGGCGCGCGCGGCGACGATGCCGGCGAGCGCCTGTTTGGAGAGTCCCGTGCGCGGAGGATCCAGCACCAGCGTCTGCGCGTGGATCGCGCGGCGTTTCCGCAGATACTCCTCCACCGGCATGTGCCGGATCTGCAGCAACCCCTTCCACGACAGCGTGTTCTGCCGCAGGTCCTGCGCCGACACATCGTCGCCTTCCACTGCCACCACGGGAATGTGGCCGCGGGCAGCCGCCGCGACGCTGAAGAGCCCCACCCCCGCATAGAGGTCGGTCATCGCGCCGGCGTGCAGTGCCCCGATCACGTGGTCCACCAGCGCATCCACGAGGAAGCGATTGCCCTGGAAGAACGCGCGGGCCGCGCGCGAGAGCGACCAGTGCGCGGCGCCGTGGGTGAAGTGATCCGTGACGCGGGGCTCTCCCGAGAGCACCCGCACACGCAGCGACCCGGCATGCGAGATGGAAATGCCGGTCACGCCAGCGAGGGTCGTCAGCGGCGCCAGGCCGGTGGGGTCAGCTTCGCGAACGAGTTCCAGATGCAGGGCACGCTCCGAGGCGTCGCGGTTCTCGGCCACCTCGATGCCCTGGACCACGTCCGGCACGCCGGCGAGCACGGCGGCCACGGCATTCAACACCTCGAGCGTGGCCGGCAACAGCTGGTGCGTGGATGCGGGGTCACAGATTTCGTGCGTCCCTTCCCGATAGAAGCCGACGCGCCCCCGCGACACGTGCAGCCTGGCGCGCATCCGATACCCTTCGGTCGGCGATGCCGCCACCGGCACTGCCATCTCGAGCGGAATGCGGGCGACGCGGCGAAACGCATCGACCACGATCTGCTGCTTCAACTCGAGCTGGAGCGCATAGCTGGCATGCGCCAGGACGCAGCCGCCGCACGGGTTCGGCTCGCCAACGCGGCCGGCTGACGGCGTCAGGACCCGCAGCGTGTGCGCCCACGCGGTGCCGCGCTGCACCCGCTCGACACGCGCCTCGACGACCTCGCCAGGGAGCGCGCCGCCCACCAGCACCACCGCGCCCTCGTGGCGCGCCAGCATGCGGCCTCCCGCCACGGGCTTCTCGACGGTGAGCGTAATCAGGTCGTCTTCGGTCATGGGATCAGTACGTGAAATCGGGTAATCCGAAGTGATGACGCACGAGGCGCGCGACCGCGGCATCCAGCGCCTGGCGATACGCGTCATCGGGCATGCGCGCCCTGAACGGCTCGAGCTCGCGGCGCGCGTCCGCCGCGAACGTGGCACGGTCCGAGTCCGGCAGTGCCGCGGTCAACGCCGTCAGCAGCTCCGCGCCCACGGCGGCCACGGCGTCGAGGACTTCCTGACGTTCGTCGCCCCTCACGTGCTCCGCCTTGTGCCGCAAGGGCTCGAGAGCACGGATGGCCACGTCGAGCGCCTCGTCCGCCACGCCGCGAAGCTTGTCGCTGCCTCTCAGCACCGTGAGCCGCGCCATGACGCCTTCGAGATGCGCACGCAGCGAGCGCCGCGCCTTGCCAGGCGCCGGCCCGGGCTCCTCCACGTGCGGTCCGCCGTCGGCGTCGGGAACCACGATGCTGACGCCCACCGCGCGACGCCACTCGTCGAAGGCATCGAGCACATCCGCGTCGCAGAACTCCACCCGCACGGGCCGGCGCCGCGGGCCCTTCTTGTAGTAGCGCTGGAAGTAGCGGTCGATGCCCGTCTGCGCCACCTTGAGCGGCACGCCCTGGTCCGCCCACGACATCACCCGCTCGAAAGCCGGGCCGGTGATACGAATCAGGTGGCCGTCGTTCTTGCGACAGAGATGTGCTTCGATTTCCCGGCAGTAGGCGTCGCGATCAATCACAGGTCTGGAGAGGGATCAGAGCTCAGGAGTCAGGGATCAGGAGTCAGGGATGATCAGGGCCAGGCAGCGTCCACTGCAACTCTCCGCCAATGACGCGCTCGAGACCACTGGCGGTTTCTACGAGGAGCGCACCTGATTCGTCCAGGCCGGCCGTGATGCCACGGCGTATGGCTGCGGCATCGCTCCACTCGACGGGCGTCCCCACCGAGAGCGGTGACGCGGCACGCCACTCCTGCAGGATATCACTGCCTCCGCCGGCGTCGAGACGCGCGAGCGTGTCCGCGAGCTGCTCGAGGATGGCGGTGAGCAGCGCCCCTCGGTCGATGGCGCCGGCGACCTCGCGAGCGAGGCACGTCGCGCGCGCGTCGACATCGGGCGGGTAGGAGGCCGGATGGAGATTGAGGCCGATGCCGATCGTGACCGCGGCGTCGGGCGTACCGATGCGCGCGCCCTCCGCCAACAGGCCCGCCAGCTTCCGGGCACCGACGAGCAGATCGTTGGGCCACTTCAGGTGCGCGGGCAGCCCGCAGGCGTGGAGGATGGCCTCGCGTACTGCGACCCCGGCCGCCAGCGTCACCAACTCCACGGATCGACCGGGTCGGTGGAGACACGAGAGATAGAGCCCCGCGCCGGGAGGAGAACACCAGGAGTGCCCACGCCGGCCGCGGCCCTCGGTCTGTTCGTCCGCGAGCACGGTGAACCCGGCCGCGGCGCCCGCCTCCGCCGCCGCGGAGACGACATTCATCGTTGACGGCAGCGACGCATGCCATCGCACGTCGAACGCAAGATCCGGGCGGCGCCCGCGCAGTTCCTCCAGCGCCCTCGCCAGATCGGCCGGCATCGCGCCTGCATTTCGCAATCCGACTGCCGTCTGCCGGTTGCCGTCTGCTGCTCCCGTCACTCCCTACTCCGCTTCGAGTTCGAAGCTGATGTTTGCAGCCGGTGCGGAGTGCGTCAGCGCACCGACGGAGACGAACTGTGCCCCGGTGGTCCCAAGTTCCGGCAGCCGCTCCAGGGTGACGCCGCCCGAAATCTCCACCGTGGCGCGGCCCGCGATCCGCTCCATGGCCAGGCGGATGTCGTAGGTGGTGAAGTTGTCGAGCAGGATGCGCGGCGCCCCGGCCGCCAGCGCCTCGTCCAATTCTTCGAGCGTCTCGACCTCCACTTCGATGGGCAGCCCTCCTCCGGCCTTCTGCGCCGCGGCAATCGCCGCCGTCACGCCACCCGCGAGCCGCTTGTGGTTGTCCTTGATCAGCACGCCGTCATCCAGACGCTGCCGATGGTTGGTGCCGCCGCCGCAGCGCACCGCGTACTTCTCGATGGCGCGCCAGCCGGGCGTGGTCTTCCGCGTGTCGAGCACCGTGATGCGATCACCGGCAGCCGTCACGAAGCGGCTGGTCAGCGTGGCGATACCGCTCAACCGCTGCAGCACGTTCAGCGCGGTGCGCTCGGCGGTCAGCAACGCACGCGCATTGCCGCTGACGACGGCAATCACGTCTTGCGACTGCACGTGTGCGCCGTCGCCCCAGCGCACTTCCACGTTCACCGTCGGGTCCAGCTGGCGGAACGCCTCGGCGGCGACGTCCAGGCCGGCCACGACCAGCGCCGACTTGGCGAGCAACGTGCCGCGCGCGCGGAGCCCTTCCGGCACGGTCGCCACGGTCGTGACATCGCCGCCGCCGATATCTTCAGCCAGCGCCGCGCGAATCAACCCGGCGTACGACTCTGAGGTCGGGGCGTACATCGTCATCCTAGGCCTCCGCCGGCTTGAGCCCCACCGTCACGGCGGGCTCGCCTACCGACAACGTCAGCGTCGCGGTGCGCACGGCGGCCTTGAGGTCGCGCTCGACCATCCGCAGCGCGCGAATCTCATCGTCCGATCCGCTGTAGGCGACAGACAACACCTCGGTGCCGACCGAGACCTTCTGATCCGTCTTGCCCTTGCGGATGGCGCCGAGCGCGCCGGCGAGCACCGCGTGCGCCTGCTGCGCTCCCGCGTCCTCACCGGAGACGGCCAGCACTTCGGCGCGCGTGGGCCAGGGTGCGCGGTGAATGGACCCGCTCTGCCACCACGACCACACGTCCTCGCAGGTGAACGCCAGGTACGGCGCCAGCATCCGCAGCATCGCCGACAGCGCCATCCGCATCGCCGTCGAGGCCGAGGCGGCGGCCTCGGGGCCGAAGTCGCCGTACCGGCGAGACTTGGCCGACTCGATGTAGTTGTCGCAGAAGTCCCAGAAGAAGCTCTCCACCTTGGCGAGCGCCTTGGCGTACTCGTAGCGTTCGAGCTCGGCGGTGGCATCGGCAATCAGCTCCGCCAGGCTCATCAGCATGCCGCGGTCGAGCGCTTCGGTGACCGGTCCCTCTGGCTGTTCGCCGGCCAGCACGAACTTCGAGACGTTCAGCAGCTTCATCGCCAGCTTGCGGCCGATCTTCATCTGCCCGACGTCGAACGCGGTGTCCACGCCCGGACCGCCGCGCGCCGCCCAGTAGCGGACGCCGTCGGAGCCGTACTCCTCCAGCATCCCCATCGGCGTGACGACGTTGCCTTTCGACTTCGACATCTTCTTGCGATCGGGGTCGAGCACCCAGCCGGAGATCGCCGCGTTGGTCCACGGCAGGGAATCGTTCTCGAGGTGCGCGCGCAGCACCGACGAGAACAGCCACGTGCGGATGATGTCGTGGGCCTGCGGCCGCAGGTCCATCGGGAACGTACAACGGAAAACGTCGGGGTCGCTCTCCCACATCGTCACGATCTGCGGCGACACCGAGGACGTGGCCCAGGTGTCCATGACGTCGGGATCGCCCACGAAGCCGCCGGCCACACCACGCTGCTCCGCGGTGTAGCCCGGCGGCACGTCGGTGGACGGATCTATCGGCAGCGACGCCTCGTCTGCCACCATCGGCGCGGCGTAATCCACGTGGCCGTCGGCGCCCACCGGGTACCACACCGGAAACGGCACGCCGAAGAACCGCTGACGGCTGATGCACCAGTCGCCGTTCAGCCCGTTCACCCAGTTCTCGTAGCGGGCGCGCATGTATTCGGGGTGCCACTGCAACTGACGGCCGCGCTCGAGCAATTGGTCCCGGAACTCGATGGTCTTGATGAACCACTGCCGGCTGGTGATGATCTCCAGCGGGCGGTCGCCCTTCTCGTAGAACTTCACCTGGTGCGTGATCGGCCGCGGCTCCCCCTGCAGATCGCCGCTCGACTTCAGCAGCTCGGCGATCTTCGCCTGCGCTTTCTTCGCCGAGAGACCCTGCAGGTGCGCGTACGCCTCCTGCGCGCGAGTGGCGTCCTCGGACTCCCAACCAGGCGTGCCAAACCTCACCTCGCCGAGCGTGCCGTTCTGCTGCACGATGGCGCGCACCGGCAGCCTCAGCTCGCGCCACCACGTGACGTCGGTGGTGTCGCCGAACGTGCAGATCATGGCGATGCCGCTGCCCTTCTCGGGATCGGCCAGCGGATGCGCGAGCACCGGGACGCGCACGCCGAAGAGAGGGGTCACGACCTCGGTGCCGAAGAGCGGCTTGTAGCGCTCGTCGTCCGGATGCGCGACCAGCGCCACGCACGCCGGAATCAGCTCGGGCCGGGTCGTCTCGATGGCGATGAACCCGTCGTCTGCCGTCTGCCGGTTGCCGGCTGACGGCACCTTCTTGAAGTGAATCCGGTGATAGGCGCCGGGCTGTTCGCGGTCCTCGAGCTCGGCCTGGGCCACCGCCGTCTTGAAGTCCACGTCCCACAGCGTCGGTGCTTCGAGCTGATACGCCAGGCCGCGCTGCTGCAGCCGCAGGAACATCAGCTGCGACACGCGCTGCTCGCGCTTGCCGATAGTGGCGTAGGTCATCGACCAGTCGACTGACAGGCCGAGATAGCGCCACAGGTGTTCGAACGCCTTCTCGTCCTCGACCGTGAGCTTCGCGCACAGCTCGATGAAGTTCGGCCGAGACACCGAGATGGCGTGCTTCTCGGGCTTGTCGGGCGGCACGAACGACGGGTCGTACGGCAGCGACGGGTCGCAGCGCACGCCGAAGTAGTTCTGCACGCGGCGCTCGGTCGGCAGGCCGTTGTCGTCCCACCCCATCGGGTAGAAGACCTCCTTGCCGCGCATGCGCTGGAAGCGCGCGATGATGTCGGTGTGCGTGTAGGAGAAGACGTGCCCGACGTGCAGCGAGCCGCTCACAGTGGGTGGCGGGGTGTCGATGGCGTAGACCTCGGCACGGGGACGCGAACGGTCGAACCGGTAGGTGCCGTCAGCCTCCCACCGCGTGGTCCATTTCGCTTCCAAGCCTTCGAGAACGGGCTTCTCCGGGACAGACATATCCCGCAATGGTACCCCGACTGGCCGCAGCCGTGCAGCGCGTTGGACTCAGCGTGTGCTCACGACCACTTCCGCCGAGGGCGCGCTCTCGCCACACGCGTTCCTCGCCCGGATCCGCACGAAGGCTCGAATCGACGCCACCGCCTGCGTCACCGATAGCCGATCGCCCGGCACGACGATGCGTCCCAGATCCGCGCCCCCGCTTGTTGAGCCGATCTCCAGCACGTAGTCGTCCACCGATCCCGCGAGCGGACTGGCCCACTGCACGGTGAAGGCCGGCGGGGTCCAGAGGCTCCAGGGCTGCTGAGGCGGTGCCGGCGGCAGCGTGCAGGTGGATGTGGTGAAGCTGACCGGCGCCGAGGACAGTCCGGCACCACCAGCGGTGATGGCCCGAACCCGAGCCTGCCAGTTGCCGATCGGCGCCCTCGCCACGACGAGGGAGGCGCCGGAGGTGCGTGCCACTTCCGCAAACGTCGCAGCACCTTCCGCCGCAGCCTCGACGATGTAGCCCGATGGCGCGGGTCCGGTGGCGCCAGGCTGCCAGGCGAACGCGACACGGTTGTCGACCACGATGGCGGCAAAACCAATGGGTGCTTCCGGTCTACTGACAACGCCGATGCTGAAGGTGACGAGGTTCGACACGGGGCCAAGGCCACCATCGTTCGCGGCCGCGATCTCCAGCGCGTACGACCCTGGGCCGAGCGGCGGTGACGTCCACGTGCGCAGGCTCGCGCCCACACTGGCGACGGGCGTGGTCGGACTCCCGAGCACCGCACCCCGGATCTGGAACGATGTGATCCCGCTCCCGAATCCGGGGATCCACGTCAGCCGGACGCGATCTCCCTCGACCGCCGCCTCCAGCGTCGGCGCCGCTGGTACGCCAGCGGGCTGCGTGATCGTCACGAGTCTGCCGCCGATGGAGACGACGCGCTGATATGGCTGCCTGAAGCCGTGCGCCCAGGTATTCGCGAGGATGGTCGCGGGCCCGTCGTGCGGGCCGGGATTGAGCACGCTGTCATCGGTCACGGACCACGGTCGGCATCCTGGCCCAGGTTCGACGGCAACGCCAACGACCCCACCAGACGCCGGGGCCATCACCGCCGTCGGGCCGCTGAACAGGCACTGTGGCGCCTGCTCGATCGCCACGTTCGTCAAGCCCTGCCCCGATAGGCTCCCGGTTCCCACGACCCGGAACGTGTCGAGATCGACCACGCGATACTGCGTGGAGGAGACCGTCAGACCGAGCACCGACACGAAGATTCGCCAGTAGGCATATCGGCCGTCCGACGAGACCGTCACGCCGCGCGAGCCTCCGGCGGAGCCAAGACGGTCTTCCTCGACAATGACCGTCTCCGCCAGTGCCGGAACACTGAAGGCGGACAGCCGGTGCCGGGTAGTGAGTACGTCAATCTGAACGTCGCGCGAGACCAGCAACGAATCTCCGCGCCAGGCGAGCCCGGTCGCCGTGAAGGCGGTCACCGCGGTCGAGCCCACTTCCGCGCCCGCGATGACGTCGAGCACGATGAGACTCGGCCCCACCGGTACAGCCACGTAGGCATTGCTGACCGCCACCGGGCCTGCTCCGGAACCCGCCGGTCCGGTCCACTCCCACAGCCGCGCACCGGTGGCTTCGTTCAGGGCGGTGATCGTCACCGCGCTCGTGGTCGGCGTCCCTCCGGTCAACTCGATTCGCACGGTGCCGTCGGGCGTGAAGCTGCTGCGGGGCTGTGTGCAGCAGTCCACGCGTTCGAGAAGCCCGGTCTCCCAGTCGAGCACGGCGCGACCGAAAGCACCGGTGGCATAGAGACGGCGACCCGCCGGCGCGATGGCGATGGCCGCGACGGAGATGCCCGGCGCCAGCATGCGGTCGAACGCCGGAGAATTCGCGATGAACCGAGCGATCCCGACCGAGGTGGGGACCAGGTAATAGCGTCCGTCGGGTGTCAGCGCGCCCGCGCCGATGGCGATGCCCGGCGGCACGTCGAAGATGGCAACGCCAGCTCCGGTTGCCAGGTTGACGACCGAGACGATGCTGCGCGCGGAGGCTGGAACCGAGGGGAGGAAGAGAGTGCTGCTGTTGGCCACCCACCCATAAGGCTGGGCGGCGACCTCGTTCGCCAGGACGCAAACGAGAAGAGCGGAAAGGACTGCAACGCGACGCACGATCACCTCACCGGTTGTGGGGGCAAACGGTGATCACTGAACCACCGGCATCGTGAAACGCCGCGCGCGGCCGCGCGGCGATCCCGTCGTATCCTCGATCAGCGCCGCTCGCGGATGCGTGCGATCTCTTCGCGCACCAGTCGCTCGGAGGTGTCAACGACGACCTGATGCACCTGACCCGCAGCCTCCTGCCGGACGGCCTCGAACACCGCGGTCGGAACAGCGGCGGACACCGCATCTGCCACGGCCTGCTGCAGCGTGGCCGCCACCATCTCGCGCACGACGACCTGCAGCGCCGGCGCCACCGTCTCGCGCATCTCGCGCTCGACCGTATCGCGCACCAGCACGGTGATCCGCGACGCCACGAACTCCTGCAGCGACCGCTCCACCGCGGCGGGCACCGCGTGCGCCACGCTTTCGCGCACCGCGGCGTCCACGCGCCCGCCGACCTGCGACTCCATCGCCTGCGTGACCGCGCTGGGCACCGCCGCGCTGACGGCTTCGTTCACGGCGCCGCGCACGGTCCCGAGGATGCTGCCATCGACCGCTGCCTGCACCGCCTCGGCGACGGCCGCCCGCGTTTCGGTGGCGACGCTGTGATGCACGGCCTCGGTGAGGCCGGTGCCGAGCGCGCGCTGCAGTTCGTCGCGCATCGCGTGCGGACGGAGTTTCTCGACGACGCGCGACGCCAGCATTTCCAGAGTCGCGTCGCTCATCGCCACAGGAAACTGGCCGCCGGTGCCGTCCTTGGGGTTCGTCCCCGACTGCTCGGCCGCCAGCAGCGACTCGAACACGTCCGCGGTCGCCTGCTTCGCCGGCGACGATGCCGCCGCGACCGGGTGGCTTCCGGATGGCCTGGTCGAGGCCCCGTTCGGCGGCGCACCGGGCGATGTCGCCGCTCGCTGTGGAAACTGGCTGTCGAAGTCCTGATCGATGCCGCGTGGGGCCGTCTCGGGATGTCCGTAGAACGACAAGTCCTGCAGGCCCGCGTCGCCGGCGGGTCGAGCCGGCATCGGCTGCGAGGGCTGGTCGTCCGGGAACCAGTCCTCCGGGGTGCCTCCGGGAGAGTCGGCCTCGGCCTCCTGCCCGTAGCCCTCGTCCCCGCGCGCGCGGTCGGGCAGGACCCCGCCGAAGGGAGACTCGGCCTCCTGGTCCGCAAAGCTCACATCCGACTCGAACGACACCGACGAAGACAGGCCTTGCGGTCCCTCCAGGTCCGGCCCGGAGATCGGCACGTCCTCCGCTCTGGCAGAAGGCGGCGTCTCTGCGGGTGGGGCCTTGGGCAGCACCCGCTTGATGGGCTTCTGGTCCGGCGAGGTGATGAGGCGCGTGGGCTGCGGGGCCGACGCGCCCTTGATTCCGAGGAGCTCTTTGACTCGACTGATCACGTGGCTGGGCTCGAAGGGTTTCTCGAGGACGCCGTTCGCCCCCGAATCGTGAAGACGCTGCTCATCCACCGGGTCGGTGATCCCCGCCAGCAGCAGGACGGGTACCGTGCTCAGGTGCGGCTGCTGCCGCACCCATCGCGCCACTTCGTAGCCGTCCACGCACGGCATGTTCGTGTCGGCCAGCACCAGGTCCGGCCGGTCGGTGGCCATCCGGTTGATGGCGTCCTGGCCATCCTTGGCCACGACCAGGCGTACAGGCTGGTCCGCAAACACCAGCGCAACCACGCGCTGGATCGTGACACTGTCGTCGGCGAGCAGCAGCGTCGGGGGGATCGACACTGCGGCTACACCCGCGCTCGGGCGTGACCTGTGATGAATTCCACGATATTTTGCATCGGCGTGCCGGGCAAGAAGATGCCCGTAATCCCGAGCGCGTTCAGCTTCGGCACGTCCTGTGTGGGGATAATACCCCCAACCACCACCTGAACGTCATCGAGACCTTTTTCTTTCAGCAGTTCGACCACCCGGGGGCAGATGTGCATGTGCGCCCCGGACAGGATGGACAACCCGATGACATCGGCGTCCTCCTGCAGCGCGGCGTTCACAATCTGCTCGGGCGTCTGGCGGAGGCCCGTGTAGATGACTTCCATGCCGGCGTCGCGCAGGGCGCGGGCAATCACCTTGGCGCCCCGGTCGTGCCCGTCCAGACCCGGCTTGGCGATGACGACTCGTATCTTCTGGCTCATATGACCGGCACTTCCTCGTATTCGCCCCACACCTCGCGGAGCGCATCGCACATCTCGCCCACCGTGGCATAGGCGCGCACGCACTCGAGCAGCGGCGGCATCGTATTGTCGCGCCCGCGCGCGGCCGCACGCAGCCCGTCGAGCGCCCGCTGCACCCGGTCGTTGTCGCGCGTCCGCTTCAGCTCCGCCAGTCGCCCCAGCTGCGTCTCGGCGGTTGAATCGTCGATGTAGAGGATCTCGATCGGCTTCTCGTCAGTCTGCACGAACTCGTTCACCCCGACGATGACCTTCTCGCGCCGCTCCACCGCCTGCTGGAACTGATAGGACGACTCGGCGATCTCCTTCTGCGGATAACCGAGCTCCACGGCTTCGACCATCCCGCCCATGGCGTCAATCGTCTCCCAGTACTTCAGCGTGCCGAGCTCCATGTCACGGGTCAGCTTCTCGATGAAGTACGAGCCGCCGAGCGGGTCCACCACGTTGGTGACGCCGCTCTCGTGGGCGATGATCTGCTGCGTCCGCAGCGCGATGGTGGCGGTCTCCTTCGTGGGCAGCGCCAGCGCCTCGTCCAGCGAGTTGGTGTGGAGCGAGTTGGTCCCGCCGAGCACCGCGGCCAGGGCCTGCAGCGCCGTCCGGACCACGTTGTTGTAGGGCTGCTGCGCCGTCAGCGACACCCCGGCCGTCTGCGTGTGGAAGCGCAGCTGCCACGACCGCGGGTTCTTCGCGCCGAAGCGGTTCTTCATCGCCTCCGCCCACAGCTTGCGCGCGGCGCGATACTTGGCGATCTCCTCGAAGAAATCGCTGTGCGAGTTGAAGAAGAACGAGATGCGCGGCACGAAGTCGTCCACGTCCAGGCCGGCATCGACGCCGTACTGCACGTACTCGAGCCCGTCGCGCAGGGTGAACGCCAGCTCCTGCAGCGCGGTCGAGCCGGCTTCACGGATGTGGTAGCCACTCACCGAGATGGTGTTCCACTTGGGCACTTCCCTGGCGCAGAACGAGAAGATGTCGGTGATCAGCCGCATCGAGGGTCGCGGCGGGAAGATGTACTCCTTCTGGGCGATGAACTCCTTCAGGATGTCGTTCTGGATCGTGCCGGAAATCTTCGACCAGTCCGCCCCCTGCTTCTCCGCAACCACGAGGTACATCGCGAAGATCATCGGCGCCGGCGAGTTGATCGTCATCGACGTGGTGATGTCGGCGAGCGAGATGCCGTCGAAGAGCCGCTCCATGTCGGCGAGCGACGTGATGTTCACGCCGCACTTCCCCACTTCGCCCAGGCACAGCGGATGGTCGGGATCGCGGCCCATCAGCGTGGGGAGGTCGAAGGCCACGCTCAGGCCGGTACCGCCGGCGGCGATCAGGTCCTTGTACCGCTGATTGGTTTCCTCCGGGGTGCCGAACCCGGCGAACTGACGCATGGTCCAGAGCTTGCCGCGGTAGCCCGTCGGATGAATGCCGCGGACGTACGGGAACTCCCCGGGATTGCCGATGTCCCGCGCGGCGTCGATCTCAACCACGTCGTCGGCGGTGTAGAGGCGATCGATTTCGCGCCCGGAGATGGTGGTGAATGGGCCCGTGCGTTCCGGCGCCTTCGCCAGCGTGGGCTCGAGCACCTCGCGCTCCCATCGGGCTTTCGCGGTATCAGGAGGATGGATGACGCCCTTCATAAGCCTCTCATTATACGGGCGGGCCAGCGCGGCCTGGTGTCTGCAAGTGTCTCGCCGGCCACGGGTTGCGGCGCGCCAGGCGCATGAAGCCGCCCCCATCAATGACTGAGTGGCATCGCTTCAATACGGAATTGACATTGTAGCGATCACAGGGCTACTTTGGATCGTTTGCTCTAGGACAGGAGAGGACTCATGGCGGGACATGGCAGCGTATTCGGCGCGATGCTTCAGGAATTCGAAGGCGCCGCGAAAATTCTGAATCTGGACAAGGGCCTGTGGCGGATGCTGACGCACGCCAAGCGGCAGATCATCGTCTCGTGCCCGGTCCAGATGGACAACGGCGAGATCGAGGTGTTCACGGGGTATCGCGTTCAGTACAACATCACGCTCGGGCCCGCCAAGGGTGGCATCCGGTACCATCCCAACGTGTCGCTCGACGAGGTCACCGCTCTGGCGGCGTGGATGACCTGGAAGTGCGCCGTGGCGCAGCTGCCGTTCGGCGGCGGCAAGGGCGGGGTCATCTGCGACCCCACCAAGATGTCGAAGCGGGAGCTCGAGGCGCTCACCCGCCGCTACACCGCGGAGATCATCGATGCGATCGGGCCCGACAAGGACGTGCCGGCGCCCGATGTCAACACCAACGAACAGATCATGGCGTGGTTCTCCGACACCTACTCGATGCATGTCGGCCACACCTCGACGGCCGTCGTGACCGGCAAGCCGGTCGAGATGGGCGGCTCGCTCGGCCGACGCGAGGCTACCGGGCGAGGCGTGATGATCGTCGCCCGTGAATCCGCGAAGCACCTGGGCTTCTCGCTGAAGGGTGCCACGGTGGCCGTGCAGGGCTTCGGCAACGTCGGCGGCATCGCGGCCGACCTCCTGGTAGACCAGGGCGCCATCATCGTGGGTGTCACCGACTGGAAGGGCGGCGTCTACAACGCCAAGGGGCTGGACACGAAGGGATTGCTCGCGCACGTCGCCCAGCACAAGACCGTCGCCGGCTTCGCCGGAGGCGAGCCCCTGGCCAGCGACGAGCTTTTCGGGCTGCCGGTGGACATCCTGATCCCTGCCGCGCTCGAGAACCAGATCACCGAACAGAACGCCGGGCAGATCAAGGCCAGGCTCGTCGTGGAAGGCGCGAACGGTCCCACCACCCCGGGTGCGAACAAGATGCTCCACGATCGCGGCATCTTCGTGGTCCCCGACATCCTGGCGAACGGCGGCGGCGTCACCGTCTCCTACTTCGAGTGGGTCCAGGATCGACACGGCTACTTCTGGTCGGAGAAGGAAGTGAACGAGCGCCTGGAAGTGAAGATGATTCAGGCATTCGACGTCGTGCTGCAGACCGCGCAGCGCTACGAGGTGGACATGCGCACCGCAGCCTACATCGTCGCCATCAACCGCGTCGCGACGGTGACGCGGTTACGCGGCATGTACGCGTAGGAGAACACAGTTCAAAATTCAAGAGTTCAAGAGTTCAAGAGTTCAAAGTGCGCCGGGGCTTTCCGCCCCGGCGTTTCCGCGTACGGCCACCTGCCGTCTGAACTCTGAACTCAATTTTGAACTCTTGAACTCTTGAACTCTTGAACTCTTGAACTAACCAGTCACTCTAAAGGCCACTAGCTCCGTGGCCGCGTCCTGGCCGTCGGCGGCCGCCGACACTTCGAGCAGATACTCGCCGGCGGCAAGGCTCGAGAGCGGCAGGTCGACCTGGTTGGTGTCCGCGTCGGACGGTGGCGCGGCAACCGGCAGGTCGCTCATCTTCTGGCCCTGCCGGTTCAGCAGGCGGGCCGACAGCGCCAACGGAGCCGTCGGCTTTCCGAAGGCGTTGAAGCGGACGAGCAGGCGATCGGTGCGACGGAACTCGCGCAGCGCCGTCGGCACCGGCGCCGTGTCGGCCTTCAGCACCTGATACTCGCGACCGTTCCTGGCCACGAACACACGAGGCGTGGCCAGGCGGAGGTCGGACGAGGTCAAGTCGGGCACCGTCACCTCGCGATCCTCGTTGTCCAGTGCGATGGGGCTGTCGCCCTCGACCGCGACCTTGAGGCGCAGCTTCCCGGGTTTCACGTTGAACGACACGGCCGCGCCACGCGGGCTGTCCGCGACACTGGCGCCCACGGGGCCGCTGAAGAACTCTTCGCCGCTGGAGGATGTGGCGACGAGCGACACTTGACGCGCTTCCTCGCGCTTCACGCCCGGAGCGGCCGCCACCGGCTCCCACACGAACGTCACCTTGGTCAGGCCTTCGTCACCGGGCGCGGTGCCGAGCCACGTGCGCACGAAGCGGCGATTGGCGCCCACCGACGCGATCGAGGACATGGCTCTGGCCACCGCCGGCGGGGGGCCCGCCTTGGGAGGCGCCGTGGCCCGGGCGGTGTCGGCAGCCGACAGCGCCCAGTACCCCTTGCGGGCGCGCACCTGAATGCCCGATCGCTTCACGCGCACACGAATCGGATGGAACTTGCCGTCCTGTGGCGCCTGCGACGAGTTGTAGCCCAGCAGGTAGTACGCGCTCGAGTCGCGGACGATCTGCTCCATGCCCTTCGCCAGGTCGTTGCGATTGACGATGGCGCGGCCGTCGGTGTTCTCGGCCAGCGTCTGCAGCGACGAGATGGTCGAGCGCAGCGATTCCTGGCTCTGACGGTTGCCGACGTTGTCGGCGATGTCGAACTCGCCCGTCGACAGCCCGCGGGGGTCGACCGCGTAGATCGCGGTGTTCGACCGGTTGGCGGCGTCGAACACCAGTTGCAGTTCCTGCTGGAGGTCGAACTCGGCCATGTTGCGCGCCCGTTCTTCCTGCAGGTTGTTCTCACCCGCCAGCGGGTTGCCGCGCGCGGCGTTGCCGAAGCCGGGCATCCCGGCGACGGCGTCGCGCATCTGCGGCGGCAGCATCGCGGTGTAGCCTTCGCTCAGCAGGATGATCGCCTTGCGGCCTTCGCGCAGCGCGCCGAGCTTGATCGACAGCCCTTTGAGCGCGGACAGCGACACCTGACGGCGAATCCGCTCGACGACTTCGGTGGGCTGGTCCGAATACTTCATCTCGATGTCGTTCCGCGGCTCGTAGCGGAACTTGCGGGCCTCGAAGCGTTCGACGGCGCGGATGACGCCCTCGTGATTGCGCGTGAGGACCACTCCATCGAGGGGCGTCAGCGGGTACATCACCGCGACGAGGTCGTTCGGCGCCAGCTGGTTGCGGATGAACTCGCTGACCGGCTTGCGCGCCGCCATCGCGGTGTTCAGCCGCACGTTGTAGTCGTCCAGGAAGAACACGAAGATGCGGGCGTTCTCGTCGGCGGCCGCCGTCTCCTCGTCCTCACGCGTGCGGATGGTCCGGGTCGTGTACTCGGGCGCCACCGCGTCCACCTTGATCAGGCGGAACGTTTCGACCGCCTGTGGCTTGCCGTCTTCGAAGACTTCGAAGTCGTTGAGGCTGAGGTCGGTGACGGGCACACCCGACTTGTCCGTGGCAATCACGTCGACACGGACGAAGTTGATGCCCGTGCGGAAGACTGGCTGCCCGGCGGCATCGGTGCCGGCGGGGGGCTGCCCGGCCTGGGCCTCTGGAGGCGGCGACTGGGTCGGGCGCGCGGGTTCCTGAGCGCTCGTGCCGATGACGAGCAGGACGACGAGACCGAGCAAAGCCGTTATGCGCCGCATAGGTTGGACACCCTCCGTCGCCGAAGTACGATGATACCATTGGGGAAACCCATGAGTCAGACTCTCACCAGCCCGGCAGCGCTGACGCGACTGGCCGAGGACGAAGTGCTGTTCCGCGACAGCGTGTACGAATTCGCGGACAAGGAGATTCGTCCTCTCTCGCGCGAGATGGACGAACACGCCAAGATGCCCCGCGAGCTCATCGACAAGCTCTTCGAACTGGGCATCATGGGCATCGAAATCCCCGAGAGCCACGCCGGCGCCGGGGCCTCGTTCTTCCACTCCGTCCTCGCTGTGGAGTCGCTCTCCCGCGTGGATCCCTCGGTTGGCGTCCTGGTCGACGTCCAGAACACGCTCGTCATCAACGCCGTCATGCGCTGGGGCTCCGAGCAGCTCAAGCACCGCTGCCTGCCCAAACTGGCCTCGTCGGTCGTCGGCGCCTACTGCCTGTCCGAAGCCGGATCGGGCAGTGACGCCTTCGCGCTCACCACCCGCGCCGTCGAGCGTGGGGACAGCTACGCCATCACGGGCCGCAAGCTCTGGATCACCAACGGCAACGAAGCGGACTTCTTCATCGTCTTCGCCACCATCAACCCGGACGCGGGCTATCGCGGCATCACGGCGTTCATCGTCGATCGCGGCACACCGGGATTCACCGTCGGCAAGAAGGAAGACAAGCTCGGCATCCGCGCCAGCAGCACGTGCGAGCTGCTGTTCGAGGACTGCGTGGTGCCGAAATCCGCGATCCTCGGCGAGGTCGGCAAGGGCTACAAGGTGGCCATCGAGACGCTGAACGAAGGGCGGATCGGGATTGGCGCGCAGATGGTGGGCCTGGCGCAGGGCGCCCTCGATCACACCGTCAAGTACATCAAGGAGCGCAAGCAGTTCGGCAAGGCGATCGGCGATTTCCAGGGCGTGCAGTTCCAGATCGCGCGCATGGCCATCGAGGTCGAAACCTCGCGTCTGCTGGTCTACAACGCCGCGCGCCTGCGCGATGCCGGCCTGCCCTTCCTGCAGGAGGCGGCCATGTGCAAGATCGTATCGTCGGAGGCGGCCGAGAGCGTCACCTCGATGGCGATCAATCTGTACGGCGGCTACGGCTTCGTGAAGGACTACCCCGTCGAGAAGCTCTATCGCGACGCGAAGATCGGACAGATCTACGAGGGCACGTCCAACATGCAGCTGCAGACGATCGCGAAGAACCTGCTGGGGTGATGCCAGGGGCGTCAGGTGCGCCACGCGCGCACCTGACCTGCCCGCGGCACTGCTCTCAGTCCCTCACCCGCACGTCTTCAATCCACACCGCGCCCAGCCGTCCCACTCCAAGCTTGACGCTGTAACGCGGCGCGGGCACGGGTGCCTCGCCATCGGCATTCGCGACCGCGGCTCGCACGGGTCGGGTCAAGCCTCGCAGCCGTTCGCGCAGATGATAGGGCACGGACACGTCGTTCGCGACCAGTCGCGGCACCCAGCCCCACACCGATGGCCCTTGCGCGGGATCCATCGCGTAACGCATGTGCACGATCGCCGGCATCATGACAGTCGTCGCCGTCGCATGCCGCCGCCGCAGCACCGCCGGATCGAGGCCCGCATCGATCGGGACCAGACGGCTCGCCGCCGCGGGCTCCGCGCCGTGTCGTTCGGGACTGGCCATGGCGCGCCGCTGCTCGATCATCCGCCACGCGGGCCCGTCGTACTCGAACGCGACCCACGCAATGCGCGGCAGGCTGCGGCCGTAGACCTGCTCGGCCTCCGGCGCACCAGCCGGGACCCCGGTGCCGAAGCCCAGCGCGCGCAGCGTCACATCGGACAACCACACCCGCGCGTCCTGGGGCTCCGCGCGCAACTGCCAGCGGAACGTCAGCCGCAACTCCGCGTCATCATCGTCGCGGCCGTTCTCCCAGCTCCACGGCAGTTCGAGCTCACGCTCGGTGAGCTCGATCAACTGCGGCTCGCCGCCGCGGTTCCAGGCGGCCGCGCCGAGCAGCGAGCCGACGCCCAGCAGCAGCACCAGCGCCGCGACGATCAGGCGGCTCATGCCGTCTCCAGTCGCGCACGCACACGCCGAAGCAGGGCGATGCTGGCAAAGGCGCCCGCAGCCAGGATCAGGAAGAAGGCCCAGGCCGGCACCGCCTGCCAGAACCAGTCGACGTAGCGGATGAACAGGAACGTCGCCAGGAACGCACTCGCCAGGTTCACGCCCGCCTGGTCACCCGCCTCGAGCCGGCGCCACAACACGATCAGGCATACCGCCAGCATCGCCGTCTGATAGAGCATCAGGGTGGTCGACGGTGCGAATGCCAGCAGACTGGTGCCGCTGACGCTGGCAAGCACGAGCACGGTGCCGAGCAGCATCGTGAGCGCGGTCAGCCGGGCCGTCTGTTCGAACGCCTCGCCCGCTGCGGCAAAATGCTTCGCCATCACGGTGAGGACCAGCGCTGCCCCACCCAGCGGCTCGAGCCGCTCGAACAGCACCGTCCACGGCACGCCACCCGACACGAAAAAGACACTGGCGACCGCGACGACGAGCGATGCCAGGCTGAAGGCGAGCACCCAGCGGAAGCAGTAGCTCATCGCCAGCGCCATGCCGAATGCCGCCCCCGGCCACAGCAGCAGCGCCGAGAACGGGATGTCGAGCAGCCGCGCCGTCATCAGGATGGCGACCCACGCCGTCCCCAGCGCCACGAGTGCCATCAGCGACGCCACATAACGCGTGCGCTCGCGCTCGGCGGCAATCTGCACGCCCGCGATCGACACCAACGGGAACATCGTGAGCAGGGTCACTTGCGCCGGCAGCGTCAGCCCGCCCCAGAAGCGCTGGATGAGCGCGGTGATCGCCGCCACGAGCGTGGCGGCACCGAAGAACGAGGCGAGGCGAAGGCCCCTGGACAGCTGCCCGGATCGTGCCGACCGGTCGACGTCGAACTCGACCGCGAGCCGCGCCAGCAGCCGCTCGTGATAGGCGGCGATCGCGGCCTCCTGCTCGGGGGAGAGGGGACTGGCCTCTTCGTCGCGCAGCGCGGAGAGCTCGTCGCGGAACGCGCGGACCCGATCGGCCCGCTTCTGGGCCGCGCGGCGTGGATCGGCCTTCATCACGCCGGATCGTAACCCGGACGGCTCAACCGAGCAGCGTGTCGGCAGCCGTGCGACGGGCGACGTCCTCGGTGCCCAGAATCAGGAGGGCGGCGCGGATGTCGCGGCTGCAGCGCTCGAGGGCCGAACCCGGCTGGTACGCCGCCGCGCCAACAATGCGCAGCGCGGCGTCGACCGCACGGGAGGCCGCGCCGCCGGCATAGACGAGGGCCGCGGCCGCACCCACGCCAAGCCCCAGCGCCGCCGACCGCACCAGCAGCCGCGCCGCATCGATCTCGGTGGCTGCGTCGGCAAGGACCCAATGCGGCGCATCGGCGGGTTCGCCAGTGGCGCGGTCGCCGCGACTGCGCGTCACGTTCAACGCGTCGTGCAGCGCGGCCCGGCCGATCCCCAGGCACACGGCCGCGATGCCCAGTTGCTGGGGCCCGGTAGCTGCGCTCGCCGGACCGACCCCTCGGAGACCCGCGAGGCTGCCATCGGTGCCCGCGCCCAGCACCGCGCGGGCGGCGACGGAGCCGCTCACCGCCGCGAGTTCTTCGATGGCAATGACCGCGTCGAGGGGGGTGTGGCTCCACAAGCCGAGCGCGTCCACCGCGCGGGCCAGGTCGCCGGGAATCTCGCCAGCCCGATCGATCGCGGCGGCGACGGGCGCGACCGTGATGGCGGCGAACTCGTGGATCGCCGCGAGGCGGGCGTCCTGTTCAGGAGTGAGGTCGAAGGTCATGGCTATAAGGCAGTCCGGCTAACGGGATAAGGACTGATTATAACGTCCTCTCCCGTCAGCGACCTGACCGGCTCAGCCCTTCGTGAGCAATCGTGCGAAGACCGGGCGCAGACGTTCGGCGGTCTTCGAGACTTCCTCGGGCAGCACACGCACCTCGCCGACGACGGTCATGAAGTTCGTGTCGCCCGTCCACCGCGGCACCAGGTGCGTGTGGATGTGGTCGGCCACGCCAGCGCCTGCCGACCGGCCGAGGTTCATGCCGATGTTGATGCCCTGCGGCTGATAGACGTCGGTCAGCACCTGCTCGGCGGTCTGCGTCAGCACCGCCATCTCGATCAGTTCTTCGCGCGTGAGCGCGGTGGTCGAGGCCAGGTGCCGGCGCGGCACCACGAGGAGGTGTCCGGAGTTGTACGGGAACAGATTGAGGATGACGAAGGCGGAGTCGCCCTGATGCACGACCAGCGGCGCGGCCTCGGCATCGACCTGGGCGTTGCAGAAGACGCAGCCCTGATCGTCGCCGCTGCGCGTCACGTAGGCGTGACGCCACGAGGCGTAGAGCCGTTCCACGGCCTCAGCCCCTCAGCTCGCGTGAGTGGTCCATCCTACCGCTCACTGATCCGCTTGGAACCGGCACGAGTGACGGGCGTTCGGGCTGATGGCACACTCAACCAGGTGATGTGAGGGGTTAGAACTCGGAGTCCGTCGGCAACGGCAGGTCGCCGTCGACCGGGCCGTCCGGGTCCTGGTTGATGAGGTCTTTGAGTTCCTTGCCGGGCTTGAAGTATGGGACGCTCTTGGGCGGCACGTCCACCTTGTCACCGGTCTTGGGGTTGCGGCCCTTGCGGGGCTCGCGCTTGCGGAGGCGGAAACTGCCAAAGCCGCGCAGCTCGATCTTCTCGCCGCGGTGCAGCGCATCGATGATGCTCTGGAACACCGTGTCGACGATCACCTCGGAGTGCTTCTTGGTGAGGTCCGAGACGCGCGAGACTTCTTCGACGAGTTCCGCTTTGGTCATAAGGGCGGGTTCGGCAACCGGCAACCGGCAACCGGCAACCGGCAGACTCTGCCGTCTGCCGACTGCCGGATCCCGTGTTCGTTACTTGATGCGCAGGCGCTCGCCGAGGGTGGCGCTGCCATCCCCCTGCGTGGAGGAGTAGTCGTTCCAGTCCGTGCGGATCTCGTCGCTCTTGAGCGCGCGAATGCTCAGGCCGATCTTCCGCTCGGACGGGCTCAGCTTGATGATCTTCATCGGCGTGGTCTGGCCCACGTCGAGCGAGATCTTCTCTCCGCCCTGGGTGTCGTCGAATTCGCTGACGTGGATGAGGCCTTCGATGCCCTCGTCCAGCTCCACGAACGCGCCGAAGTTGGTCATCCGCACGACCTTGCCGTCGATCGTGTCGCCGACCTTGTGACGCGAGAAGAAGTCTTCCCAGATGTCGGTGGCGAGCTGCTTCAGGCCGAGCGACAGGCGCTGGTTCTCGGCGTCGATGCTGAGCACCATGGCCTCGACCACATCACCCTTCTTGAGCACCTCGCTCGGGTGCTTGACGCGCTTGCTCCACGACATGTCCGAGATGTGGATGAGGCCATCGATGTCCTCTTCCACCTCGACGAACGCGCCGAACTCGGTGAGGTTGCGCACCTTGCCCTTGATCCGGGTGCCGACGGGATACTTCTCCGTCAGCTCGTTCCAGGGGTTGCTCTCGACCTGCTTGAGGCCGAGCGAGATGCGCCGCGCCGCCGGGTCCACGCCGAGCACCATCGCTTCGACGGTGTCGCCGACGTTGAGGATCTTCGAGGGGTGCTTGACGCGCTTGCTCCACGACATCTCGCTGACGTGGATGAGGCCCTCGACACCGGGCTCGAGTTCGATGAAGGCGCCGTAGTCGGTGAGGCTGACCACCTTGCCGCTGACACGGACGCCCGCCGGGAAGCGGTCCATCACGGTCGTCCACGGGTCGATGACGAGCTGCTTGTGGCCGAGCGAAACGCGCTCGGTCGCCGCATCGTACTTGAGGACCACCACGTCGATCTCGTCGTTGACCTTGAAGAGCTCGGAGGGATGCCCCACCCGGCCCCACGACATGTCGGTGATGTGCAGCAGGCCGTCGATGCCGCCGAGGTCGATGAAGGCGCCGTAGTCGGTGATGTTCTTCACCACACCGCGGAGCACCTTGCCTTCGGCCAGGGTCTCGAGCGTCGACTTCTTCTTCTCGGCGTTCTCCTCTTCGAGGAGCACCTTGCGCGAGAGGACGATGTTGCCGCGCTTCTTGTTCACCTTGATGACGCGCATGCGGAGCTCCTGCCCCTTCAACGCGTCGAGGTTGCGAACCGGGCGGACGTCGATCTGGCTGCCGGGCAGGAACGCGCGGACGCCGATGTCCACGGCGAGGCCGCCCTTGATGCGCTCCACGACGCGACCGATGACGACCTTGCGTTCCGCAAAGGCGCGCTCGACCTCGTCCCAGATCTTCATCTTCTCGGCCTTTTCGCGCGAGAGCACGATGTGGCCGTCACGATCTTCCGTGCGCTCGAGCAGCACGTCGACCAGGTCGCCCTCGCGGACGATCACGGTGCCGGTTTCGTCGAGAAATTCATCGACCGAGATCACGCCTTCGGACTTGTAGCCGACGTCGATCACGACTTCGTTTGCGGTGACCTTGAGTACTGTGCCCTTGACGACTTCTCCTTCCGCGATGTTGCGGAAGCTGTTATCGTAAAGGTCGAGCAGGCGGGCAAACTCCTCGGGGCTGACAGACTCATCGTCTTTGGCCCACAGGGGGGTGGTTTTGGGAGCCTGCCTCCCGGCGGCCGGAGCCGACGGGGGGGTGGCGCCCTTCGGCTCGGTGGCCGGGTTGTGCTCGTCTTGCGAAAGTGCCATTGCGGTGCGCGTCCTCCTACTTGCAGATTTGCCGGTCGTCCCCTTGGATCGTGATCGGGGTACGTTAGGCGGGGGCCGGCGCCCCGCGTAACCAACAGACGTTACGTTACTTAGCGCTGAACTGTCAAGGAGCCGAAAGGAACCGCCAATGGCCAAGAAGAAGGCTGCCCGGCCGATCGCCAAAAAGGCGACGAAGCCCGTGAAGAAATCCGCGCGCAAGGCGAGCACGTCCGCCTCCCGCCCCGCGGCACGAAAGGCGACCAAGGCGAAGAAGGCTCCTGCGCGAAAGGCAGCCAAACCCGCCTCGAAAGCCCGCAAGTCCGCACCCACCTCGTCCAGGAAGAAGGCCGCAGCGAAGAAGATGACCCCGAAGGCCGCGAAGAAGGTCACCAGGAAGAGCGTCCCGAAGAAGGTGGCGAAGGCCAGCAGGCCGGCCGCCGCCGCGCGTAAGGCCCCACCCGCGAAGGCCGCGCGCAAGGCCGCTCCCGCGAAGAACAGCGCAAAGAAGGCCCCGGCCCCGAAGCCGATCGTGGCGAAGAAGACGGCGGTCGCGGCCAAGGCCTCGCCTGCCTCTCCAAAGAACAAGGCCCCCTCTGTAACGCCAGCATTGCGTCGTATTGCCAACCTCGATCGGCCGCGCCGCACGGTGGCCGACATTCACGGCGTGCCGTCCAGTCTCGACATGGATCGCACCGCCTCGGCCGTACGGAGCGGGCGCGCCGAGCTCGAGCATCAGATCCACGAGCAGACCGACACCAGCCCGGCGCTCACGGCGGGTGACGTGGACGCGGATTGGGCCGGCGCCAGCGCCGTCGGTGACGAGGCTCCGGGGGGCGACAACCCCACGCCCGACCAGGATGTGGTGGAGGAAATTGGACGCGCCCTCGGCGTCGAGTACGACGACGACGAGGAACTGCAGGGCGGTGACGAGATCGCGGCTCGGGATCGCCACCGGTGGGAGCTCGACCCGGAGTCGTCCGACGACTTCGACGAGCGCTAGTTTTCGAGGCGCACGCGATCGGATGAGCTGAGGGCGTCGACTCGACGGGGCATGGCCCACGTCGCCTTCAGTTCATCACTCACCCGCCCTGGCCCTGCACTCCCCTGGCCACCGTCACTCGCCCCAACACCGCCTGAAACACCTGCTCGGCGTCGAGCTCCGTCGTATCGACGTAGATCGCATCGGCAGCCATCTGCAGCGGAGCCACCTTGCGGGTGGTGTCGCTCTGGTCACGGGCGGCCATCTCGGTGCGGAGGAGGTCGACGCTCCCCTGCTGACCCCCAGAGTGCGACTCGTCGTGCGCTCGGCGACGCGCCCGTTCCTCGGCCGACGCGTCGAGGTAGAACTTCACGTCGGCGTTCGGGAACACGACGGTGCCGATGTCCCGGCCCTCCATCACCACGCCGCCGCCTTCGCCCAGTGCACGCTGACGGGCCACCAGCACGGCGCGGACGGCCGGCAGCCTCGCCACCCTGGCCGCGGAATGATCCATCTCTGGCGTCCGAATCGCGCGGGTGACGTCGGCGCCGTCGATGGTGATCAGGCCAGCGTCCTGGCGCAGGTCGGCCTGCTCCGCCAGCTCGGCCACCGCAGCCTCATCGTCCAGCGGCATGCCGCTCTGATGGGCCCTCCAGGCGACCGCGCGGTACATGGCGCCGGTATCGATATGACGGTAGCCGAGGGCCTCCGCGAGCCGGCGGGCGAGCGTGCCTTTCCCTGCGCCAGAGGGGCCGTCGATGGCGATGATGAGGGGGGTCAACAGCCGGCCAGTGTAACATTCTAGGCGTGCCCCGGTCCCTGCGCTGGCTGCTTGGAGGCGCGGTACTGTCGGCGGCCGTCACCGTCACCGCGGTTCCGTACCTCGACGCCGCAGCCTTCATCGCCCGCGCCGCCGACCTGACCGGCCCTCCCGCCACGCTCGCGGCATGGCGGGCCAGCCGCGTCGACGAGACAACCGACGTCGCGGTCGCCACCCGGCAGGGTGAGGTACCAGGGCGCCTCTATCGACCAGCGGCAGGCTTTGCCAGGACCATCGTCCTCATCCCTGGAGTGCATCGCGACGGGATCGATGAAGCGCGTCTGGTCGGATTGGCGCAGGACCTGGCCGCGACCGGGTTCGCCGTGGTCACGGTGGCGGCGCCAGACCTGCAGCGGTTCCGTATTTCACCGGCCGTCACCGATGTCATCGAAGACGCGGTGCGCTGGACCTCGGATCGCAAGGACCTGGCGCCGGATGGCCGCGTCGGGGTGCTCGGCGTGAGTTTCTCGGGAGGTCTGTCGATCGTGGCGGCAGGCCGTGAGAGCATCCGCGATCGCGTGGCGTTCGTGTTGTCGTTCGGCGGTCACGGCGACCTCAGTCGCGTCATGCATTACCTGTGCTCGGGAGAAGTGCTCGGCGACATGGAGCGGGCGCGTGCCAGTCGAGTGGTGATGGGCGCCGATCAGGTCCAGGTGCATCCGCCGCACGACTACGGCGTGGCCGTGGTACTGCTGACCATGGCCGACCGCATGGTGCCGCCGGAGCAGCTGGCGCCGCTGTCACGAGGCATCGATGGGTTCCTGCTGGCCTCGTCGCTCGACGCCGTTGACAAACCTCGGGCGCTGGCAGAGTTCGCGCGCATGCGCGACTATGCCGAGACGCTGCCCGAACCGGCGCGCACGTTGATGCGCAACGTGAACGATCGAGCCGTGGCTGAACTGGGGGCGCGGCTCCTCCCCGTCGTGGACGGCATGGTTGACGATCCGGCCATGCCTTTCTTGTCGCCCGAGCGCGCGCCGGCCACGCCGGCGGCGCCGGTGTTCCTGTTGCACGGCGCTGATGACAACGTCATCCCGTCGGTCGAGACCGTCCTCCTGGGCGAGTACCTGGAGGGCAAGTCACCCGTGCACGGCCTGCTGAGTGGGCTCATCACTCATGCCGAGGTCAATCGTGCACCCACTGCCACCGAAGCGTGGCGCCTGGCGTCGTTCTGGCGCCAGGTACTGGAGAACTGACGCCGTGATTCGTTTGCAGAAGATCCTGTCGGCCGCGGGCGTGGCCTCCCGCCGCGCCTCCGAACAACTGCTGGCCGAGGGCCGCGTCTCGGTGAATGGCAAGACCGTGCGCGAGCTCGGCACCAAGGCCGACCCCACGCGTGACGACATCCGCGTGGACGGCCGCCGGATCCGGAGCGACATCCGGCAGCGCTACATCCTGCTGTACAAGCCGCGCGGCTACGTCACGACGCGGCACGATCCGGAGGGCCGCCCCACCGTCATCGATCTCCTCGGCAAGAATGCGGGCTACATCTATCCCGTGGGCAGGCTGGACTACGACAGCGAGGGCCTGCTGCTGATGACCACGGACGGCGAGCTGGCCGAGCGCCTCACCCACCCGCGCCACGAAGTGGAGCGCGTGTACGAAGCGATCGTCGCCGGCAACCCCGACGAGTCGGCCATCGACAAGCTCCGGCGCGGCGTCTACATCGATGGCCGCCGTACCAGCGCGGCCGAGATCTTTCGTGGGCAGACGGTGAAGTCCGGGTCGCCCACGACCAAGCTGACGATCACCCTGCGCGAAGGGCGGAACCGTCAGATCCGCAAGATGTGCCTGTCGGTCGGGCATCCGGTGCGGTCGCTCACGCGGATCAGCATGGGCCCCCTCTCTCTGGGGCGCCTGAAGCCCGGCGAGTGGCGCGAGCTCACGCCGATCGAACTGGCATCCCTGCAGGACGCCGCCGAGGCGACGCCCGCACGGGCAGGACGCGAGAGCGCATCGCGTGCGGCCAGGACCAGTGCCTCCCACCCCTCGGCGCGCACGCGCGACGAGTCCCCCGCGAAGACGGAGCCCAGATTGTCAGACAAGTTGAAGTCGGAAGATGAGTTGATCGAAGACGACGAGCTGATCGCGGACGAAGACGCGGGTGCCGAAGATGCCGTCACCGCGACGAACGACGCGGGGGTGGACGAGACGCTCATGGCGGATGAAGAGTTGGAGCCGGAGAATCTCGACGCGGCCTCGGACGACCCGGACGAGGCTGACGACGACAGCGACGCAGACGTGGACGACGACGCGGACGCCGCGTCGGACGACGAGGGCGAAGACGTCGACGAGGACGACGAGGACGAGGAATCGGACGAACTCGAGGCCGGGGAGGAGTTCGAAGAAGATCACGACGAACTGTTCCTGGACGAGCCAGACGAGGCCGGCACCGCGGCCGAAGACAAGCCGGGGCCGAAGACCGATTGGGGCCTCGACGGTCTGCCCGACGCGGACGCCAAGGGCGACGAGGCGCCGCGCGCACCACGCGGGACGCCGAAGTACGACAGCGGCGCGGGCGACGCAAGGAAGAAGAAGCCCGACACACGCAAGCCATACGCCCCGAAGGGCGCGTCGGCCAGGGGCGGCGGATTCAAGCCACGCGGTGAGGGCGGCGGCGGCTTCCGTCCGCGGCCAGAGGGCGGTGGCGGGTTCAAGCCGCGCGGCGAAGGCGGCGGTGGATTTCAGCCGCGCGGTGAAGGTGGCGGCTTCCGTCCCCGCCCCGAGGGCGGTGGCTATCCGCCCCGTGGTGAAGGCGGTGGCGGGTTCAAGCCGCGCGGAGAAGGCGCCGGTGGTTTCCGCCCTCGCGGTGAAGGTGGCGGCGGCTTCCGTCCCCGCCCCGAGGGCGGTGGCCACCCGCCCCGTGGTGAAGGCGGCGGCGGGTTCAAGCCGCGCGGCGAAGGCGGCGGGTTCCGTCCGCGCCCCGAGGGTGGTGGCTATCCGCCCCGTGGTGAAGGCGGTGGCGGGTTCAAGCCGCGCGGTGAAGGTGGCGGTGGCTTCCGACCGCGGCCCGAGGGTGGTGGTGGCTTTCAGCCGCGCGGTGAAGGTGGCGGCGGCTTCCGTCCCCGCCCCGAGGGCGGTGGCTACCCGCCCCGTGGTGAAGGTGCCGGTGGGTCCCGTCCTCGCGATGAGGGCGGCGGCGGGTTCCGCCCGCGCGGGGAAGGTGGTGGTGGCTTCCGTCCGCGGCCCGAGGGTGGTGGTGGCTTCCAGCCGCGCGGTGAGGGTGGCGGCGGCTTCCGTCCCCGCCCCGAAGGTGGTGGCTACCCGCCCCGTGGTGAAGGTGGCGGTGGGTTCCGACCTCGTGGTGAGGGCGGGGGTGACTTCCAGCCTCGCGGCGAAGGTAGCGGGTTCCGCCCGCGCGGTGAAGGTGGTGGTGGTTTCCAGCCCCGTGGTGAGGGCGGCGGTTTCCGGCCTCGCGGTGAGGGCGGCGGCGGCTTCCGTCCGCGGCCCGAGGGTGGTGGCGGCTTCCAGCCTCGCGGTGAGGGCGGCGGCGGCTTCCGTCCCCGTGGTGAAGGCGGATTCCGTCCTCGCGGCGAGGGCGGCGGCTATCCTCCCCGTGGTGAGGGTGGCGGTGGCTTTCGCCCGCGCGGTGAAGGCGGTGGCGGCTCCACGCCTCGTGGCGAAGGCGGCGGTGGCGGAGGGTTCCGTCCCCGCGGCGAGGGGGGCGGCGGATTCAAGCCGCGCGGCGAGGGCAGCGGATCCAACTCGCCCGGTGGCGGCACCGGCGGATTCAAGCCCCGCGGCGGCGGTAACCCCGACCGGCGCGGTGGACCGCCCTGGCGCCCCAACAAACCCAAGGGCCGCTGACGATCAGGGGAGCTCAGCCTTCGTGGCTGGGCTCCTCGTCCTTCCGCACGTCCTCGTCGCGACGAGGGTCCTCGTCCTCACCTGATGGCGCGTCCTGCCGCGACTCAGCCTGGACCGCTTCCGCGTCCTCGGCAATCCCCTCATCCGGCGCCGGCTCCTCATCGAGCGGCAGCATGTCTTCCGGAACGTTCTGCTCCATCAACACGGCCGGCGGCTCGAAGCCGAGCTGTTGCGCCATGTCCTCGATCTTCGGCAGGTCGTTGACGTCTTTCAGCCCGAACCGGATCAGGAACTCGCGCGTGGTGCCGTAGAGGAAGGGGCGTCCGATGACGTTCTTCCGGCCGACGATCTTGATCAGGTGCCGTTCGAGCAGCGTGGTCAGCACGCCCGAGGTGTTGACGCCGCGAATCTCGCCGATCTCGGCCTGCGTGATCGGCTGCTTGTAGGCGATCACCGACAGGGTTTCGAGTGAGGCCACCGACAGTTTCTGCGTGGTCCGCTCGTGGAACAGGCGCCGCACCCAGTCGTGCAGCTCTGGCCTCGTCGTGATCTGATAGCCCCCCGCCACTTCGGCGACATGCAGCCCCGGCCGGGTCTCGTAGTCCTGCTGCACCGCGTCGACTGCCGCCAGCACGTCTTCCTTCGGCTCGTCGTTCAGCAGCTTCAGCAGCATCTTGGGCGTGAGCGGCTCCGGCGAGGCAAAGATCAGCGCCTCGACGATCGCCTTCAGCTGCGTCAGGTCCATGCGCGGCTTCTCTTCCTCACCTTCGAGGGCGCTCGCCGCGGCCTGACTGCCCTGCTCACCTGTCACGGCATCGATCGTCGGCGCGTCCGCTGGAGCGTCGGCTGGAGTGTCCCCTGATTCGTGCGCCGCTTCGGGATCCTCGGCGACCGGCTCGGTCGCACCTGGCGTGTCGAGCACCGCGTCGGGCGTCGCCACCACCGCGCTCTCCGTCTCCAGCACGGCGTCGGCGGTCTCGACCACGACGTCCTCGGGTCCCTCCACGGCATCGGTCGTGTCGGTCAGCGGCGCTTCCGCCGTGCCTGCAGCCTCGTCGCTCGCCGCGGCCGTAGCGTCACCTTCAGCGCTGTCGGAGACCGCGGCGATGACCTCACCAGTCTCGTCGGCCGTCATGGCCGTGTCGTCGGTCGCCTCGACCTCGGCGTCCGTGTCGGGTTGCTCGGGTGCGCTCATTCCGTTGTGCCTTCGTCTGTCGGCGGCTTCTCGGGCTCGGCCGCGCGATGATGTGCCTTGTACTCGTCCTCGGGATCGTGAATCGGGTGCGGCGCATCCTGCGGGCGCGCCCGCTTGTAGACGCGGATGGCGCCGAGCTGGGCGCTCTGGAACACGCGCACCAGCTTCAGCCGGATCATCTCGAGCATGGCCAGGAACGTGACGATCAGCTGCGCCCGGCTGCCCGCATCGTCGAAGAGTTCCTCGAAGCCCAAGGCGTCGGTCTCGGAGAGACGCTCGAGCAGCTGCTCGATCCGGGCCTCGATGGAGATCTCCTCGGGCGGCAGGGGAACCGGCGGGCGTTCACGGGCCCGCTCGAGGACGCCCCTGAACGCCGACAGCAGCGTGAACAGGTCGACTTCCAGCTCGGGCTCGTACTCGTCACCGGCAATCGCCTCGACGCGCGCGTCGGGCCGCGTCCACTGCGCGCTGCGCAGCGTCTCGCGCTCGTGCAGCAACTCCGCCGCCGCCTTGAACCGATCGTGCTCCAGCAGCCGGCGCACCAGCGCGTCACGCGGATCCTCTTCGTCGACGGGATCGCCCGCCGCGGTCTCGGGGCGCGGCAGCAGCATGCGGCTCTTGATGTGGATCAGCGTCGCCGCCATCACCAGGAAGTCGCTCGCGACGTCCAGGTTCAGCTCCTGCATGATGTCGAGATAGTCGAGATACTGCCGGGTGATCAGCGCAATCGGGATGTCGTAGACATCCACCTTGTTCTTCCGGATCAGATGCACCAGCAGATCCAGCGGCCCCTCGAAGGACTGCAGCCTGATCCGGATCACGTCGAGCTGCGACTCGAACGTCTCGTCTGCGCCGGTGTCGGTCTTCTCGTCGCTCATGGGTCCCGTGCCGTCGGTGGACATCAGTAGCGCAACTTCACAGCGTCCCGCACCTGTTCCATTGTCTGCTGGGCGATGCGGCGGGCGCGCGCGGAGCCTTCGAACAGCACCTCGCGCAGGTAGCCGGGCCGCGCCAGCGCGGCCTCGCGGCGCTCGCGGATCGGTTCGAGCATGGCGTTGATGGCGGCGGAGAGCTTGGTCTTCACCTCGACGTCGCCCACGGCGCCGGCCCGATAGCGCGCCTTGAGGTCGTCCACTTCGGCCACGTTCGGATTGAACGCGTCGTGGTAGATGAACACCGGATTGCCCTCGACCGTGCCGGGGATGTCGGCACGCACGCGCTTCGGGTCCGTGTACATCTGCCGCACCTTGGCCTGGACGGCCTTCGCGTCGTCCGACAGGTCGATGGTGTTGTTGTAGCTCTTGCTCATCTTCCGGTTGTCGAGACCAGGCAGACGCGGCGTCGGCGTGAGCAGCGACTGGGGCTCAACCAGCCCGGTCGAGGGCGTGCCTTCGGGCGCCGGGAAGTAGAAGTTGTTGAACCGCCGCACGACCTCGCGCGACAACTCCAGGTGGGGCACCTGGTCCTCGCCCACCGGGACGAGATTGGCGCCGTAGATGACGACGTCCGCGGCCTGCAGCAGCGGATAGCCCAGGAAGCCGATGCTGCCCAGGTCCCTGTCAGTGAGCTGGTCGATCTGCTCCTTGTAGGTGGGCACGCGCTCCAGCCAGGGGATGGGCGTGACCATCTGCAGCAGCAGGTACAGCTCGGCGTGCTCGGGCACCATCGACTGGACGAAGAAGATGCTCTTCTCGGGATCGAGGCCGGCGCCGATCCAGTCCGCGACGTTGTCGAACGCGTTCTCGACGATGTCGCTGGTGTCGGCGTAGTTGCTGGTGAGCGCGTGCCAGTCGGCGACGAAATAGAAGCAGTCGTACAGCGACTGGAGGCGCTCCCAGTTCTGCAGCGCGCCAACCAGGTGCCCGAGGTGAAGCTTGCCCGTCGGACGCATGCCCGACACTACGCGTTGCCGTTCAGTCACAGTAACCAACCCAGGACGAAGCGCTGCACGGGACGCATGATGGCGGAGAGCACGCCGGTCAGCATCAGCGCGTACAGCAGGATGAAGCCGAAAGGCCGGATGCGATCGACCATCGCGGCGCCGGCGGCGGGCAGGACGCCCAACAGCACGTTGCCGCCGTCGAGCGGCGGCACGGGCACCATGTTGAACACCGCCAGCAGCACGTTGAGGAGCACGAACCGGAGCACGCCCTCGGCGAGCAGGCTTCCCTCCGTCACCGTCTCCGCACTATTCGTCGCCGCGAACACCGCGGCGCCCAGCACGGCGAGCAGGATGTTGCTGGCCGGTCCCGCCGCGGCGATCAGCGCGAAATCACGACGCGGCGAGCGCAGGTGGCGGAAGTCCACCGGCACCGGCTTTGCCCAGCCGATCAGCGGCAGACCCGTGGAGATCGCGACCAGTGGGAACAACAGCGTCCCGACGAGGTCCACGTGCACCGCGGGGTTGAGCGACAGCCGGCCAAGGCGCCGCGCGGTGGGATCGCCCAGCTGGTTGGCCGCCCAGGCATGCGCCGCCTCGTGCACCGACAGGGAGGCGACGAGCACCGTCATGAGGACGAGAATCTGTGTGAAATCGAGGCCAGCCAAGAACTGTGAAATATACCACCCGGAACACGGCCGAGGCACGGCCGGATCCATAGGGGATTCGGCCTAGACGCGGGCGAAATGCTCGACGATGGCGGCGGCGGCTTTCGTTCCCACCACCGCTGTCAGCTCCTCGCGGGTCGCGCGACGCACGCCGGCGAGGCTGCCGAACCGCGTGAGCAGCGTCTTCCGGCGTCTCGGGCCGACACCGGGCACTTCGTCGAGCTCCGAGCGCAGATCGCGCATGGTCCGGGCCTGCCGGTGAAACGTCACGGCGAAGCGATGCGCCTCGTCGCGGATGCGCTGCAGCAGCCGCAAGGCAGCACCGTGCGGATCCAGCGCCAGCGGCCGATCGCTATCGCGCGTGAAGACCAGCTCTTCTTTCTTGGCCAGGCCGATCGCCACCAGGTTGGACAGCCCAATGCTCTCGAGCGCGGCATAGGCCGCATTGAGCTGTCCCTTGCCACCGTCGATGAGGACGACGTCCGGGAACGGGCCACCGCCGGCCAGCACCTTCGTGTAGCGGCGGCGGACCACCTGCTCCATCGCGGCGAAGTCGTCGAGGAACCGCGCGTCCGGCGATGACGACTCGTGCCGCACCCGGAACTTGCGGTAGTCGCCGCGCTTCATCCTGCCGTCTTCGCACACGACCATCGAGGCCACGGTCTCGCTGCCCTGGTTGGTGGAGATGTCGAAGCACTCGATCCGCCGCGGAATCTCTGGGAGCCGCAGCGCCGCCTGGATGCTCTCCAGCGCCTCGTACTGCGTCGTCCCCTCCGAGTCGAACCGCGATCGATAGGCGAGCTCGGCATTGCGCCGCACCAGATCCAGCAGCCCGCGCTTGTCGCCACGCTGCGGCACGCTGATGCGCACCTTGCGCCCGGCGCGTCCCGAGAGCCAGCTCTCGATCGCCTCGGTCTCCTCGGGCAACGTAGGCACGTGCACGTCGGGGGGCGGTTCCTGATCCGCATAGAACTGCTGCACCGCCGCTTCCACCACGGTGGACTCGCTGGTGGTGTCGGTGCCGGCCTCGGCCGCGAACTCCACGCGCTCCACCACGCGGCCGGCGCGGACGAGGAACACCTGCACGACCACGCCACTCGGCCCGACCTTCACGCCGAACACGTCACGGTCACCCAGCTCGGAGCTCGCCATCTTCTGCTGACGCTCGCTGATGGCCTGCACCGTCCGTAGCGCGTCACGCAGGGCCGCGGCTTCCTCGAACCGCTCGTGTCGTGCGGCCTCCACCATGCGTGCTTCGAGATGATCCGACAGCTCGTCGTTCCTGCCTTCGAGGAACAAGCGCGTGTCCGCGGCAGCCTGCCCGTAACGCTCGGGCGTGCACAGATCCGCTACGCACGGCGCCAGGCAGCGCTTGATGTCGTACTCCAGGCACGGGCGTCCCCGCTCTCCCGTGATCACCTCGTTGCACGACCTGATGCCGAACAGCTTGTGGGTCAGCCCCATGGTCCGCCGCGCCAGCTTGGCGGGCAGGAAGGGGCCGGCGTAGAAGTGCCCGTCGCGCTCGACCGCGCGCGCCACCAGCACCCGCGGGAACGCCTCGCCCGTGGTGAGCTGCAGGTAGGGGTAGTTCTTGTCGTCGCGCAGCAGGATGTTGTAACGGGGCGCGCGCTGCTTGATGAGGTTGTTCTCGAGCGCCAGCGCCTCGACCACCGAGTCGGTGACGATCACCGTGAGGCTGGCGATGTCGTCCAGCAGGGCGTTGGTCTTCGGGCTGGAACCGTAGGCGCCCAGGTAGCTCCGCACGCGGTCGCGCAGGCTCCTCGCCTTGCCGACGTAGATGGTCTCCCCGGCCTCGTTGGCGTAGAGATACACCCCCGGCTGCTCCGGCAGGCGCGCGATCTGGTCTTTCAGGTCGTAGATGGGCATGGAGTCGAAAGGGGCCGCGCCTCCGATCGTACGCGTTCCCCACGGCTCGCGCCACTGCCCCTTTGGTCAGGGCGGGTCGCGGTTGAGATTAGCTCGAGGCTCGACTACCCTAATGTCGATCCAATGACAGTCACGGGCGCCATCGGCGCCATCTGCATGTTCCCGCTTCGCGCCATCATCAATGCCTCGGTGGCGCTGGGTATCCACCCCAACGTCTTGACGCTCATCGGGGTGCTGATCAACGTCGTGGCCGCCTGGGCGCTGGCGACCGACCGGTTCGTCGCCGGCGGCGTCATCATGATCATCGCCAACATCTTCGACTTCATCGACGGCAAGGTGGCGCACATCACCGGCAAGCAGTCGGAGTTCGGCGCGTTCTGGGACTCCACGCTCGACCGCTTCTCGGACCTCGCGCTCTTCACCGGCCTGATCTGGCTGTATGCGGATCTGGGCCGGAAGGACTACGTCCTCATCGCCACGCTGGCGCTCATCTTCTCGATCATGACGAGCTACGCGCGGGCCCGCGCCGAATCGCTGGTCACGAAGTGCAAGGTGGGATTCATGGAGCGCCCCGAACGGATCGTGCTCTTCATGATCGGCGCCTTCACCAACCGGATGGCCGGCGTGCTGTGGGTGATTCTCGCGCTGTCGGTGGTAACTGTCGCGAACCGGATTTACTACACGTATCTGGAGCTGGAACGGAAGCCGATGCCAAGGACGGACGGCCCGGCGGGTTGGTTCTGGCGCTTCTTCTTCTGGCGGGACGAGCGCGCCACGCTGCCCTACGACATCTGGGTGGTGGCGATTCTGGCCTTCGTCTGGCTGGTGCCGCCCGACTGGCTGCGGGATCCGGCGGCGAGCGGCCTCGGGGTCGTCGGCCTGCTGCTGGGGCGATAGCCGCCCCAGACCGCCTTGTGGCGGGTGGTGGTTCGCTTCATCACGATGCCTTTCGTTTCTTGACCGTGGTTCGACCGGCCGCCACTTTGGCGGCTTTCTTCTTCCCACCGCTCACCTGCTCCAGGCTCTTGCGGAGCGCCTCCATCAGATCCACCACCTTGGGCGGGGCCGATTCGGCCGGCATGGCCACTTCCTCGCCCGCGACCTTCGCGTCAATCAGGGCGCGGAGGCCCTGCTGGTACTCGTCGGTGTAGTCGGCGAGATTGAGCTCGCCTTCGATGCTCTCGATGACCTGTCGCGCCAGCTTCATCTCAGCCGGGTTGACGGTGCCCCGCACCTCGCGCAATTCGTCAATCTGGTCGATGGTCCGAATCTCGGCGGCGTGGTGGAGGGTGTACATCACCAGGCCCTGCTTGTGCGGCCGGATGGCGACCAGGTATTCGCGGCCGTGGATGGCGACCTTGCCGATCCCCGCCTTCCCCTTCATGCCGTCCCGCATCACTGCGTAGGCATCGGCGGCCATGGGGCCCTCGGGCGCCAGGTAGTAGGCCTTGTCGACGTACATCGGGTCGATGGCGTCTTCGTCGGTGAACTGCATCAGGTTGATGATCTTGGTGGACTCGGTCTTGACCTTGGCGATGTCCTCGTCGCCGATCACCACCCAGCGGCCCTTCTCGAACTCGTAGCCCTTCACCACCTCGGCAGAGGTGATTTCACGCTCGCAGTGCGGGCACCACTTCTTCTGCTGGATCTTGGTCTGGCACTCGGCGTGAAGCTGGTTGAAGGAGACCGTGGCGCTCGATTCCGTGGCCGGATAGACCCGGACCGGGATCGTCACCAGGCTGACCTTCAAATAGCCCTTCCACGTGGGACGTGCTGCCATCGCCACCTCGTATCGGCCCGGCCGCGCCGGAACTACAGAGGACGCCTGAACGGTGACGTCGAGCTTGGAGGCCCTGTCGCCCCGACGGGGGTGTCGGGCGGCTGGGTCGACCCCATGGATGAGTCGGCCAGCCGCGGCGTCAGCGCCTGGGGTCTGACTGGTTAGACGCTTTCCCGCGTGTCCCGGCTGCCCAGGTGCAGCCCTGGGCCGCCGTCGAACTCGATGGCGTGCTCGCTGATCTTCTCACGCAATAATCGCCGCACTTCGCCCAGCCTGGTGCCAGGCACCGTCAGCGTCCGCGCAAACGCCCGCAGGCGCGACGCCAGCACGAGCGTGCCGGCGGCGCCTTCCTTCCAGGTCAGGCCGCCGATGTCGCCGTAGGCCATGAAGCCGGAATCGGTCCACACGCCGTCCGTGTAGATGCCCCGCGTAATGCGCGACGAGAGCGGCAGCAGGTAACCGTAATAGAGAAACATCATCGCCTCGCCGAAGATCGAACCGGCGGGTCGGGGAATGAGGAAGACGGTGGTGAAGAGCAGGATGCCCATCATCACGCCGATGGCGAGGTTGAGCGCGTAGTACGGCGGCTTGGGCGGCAGCCACACGAGCAGCGCCCCACTCCGCCGCCGCCACCACAGCCAGATCTCCCGGCCGGCGCGCAGGTTGACGGCCAGGAACAGCACGCCCAGCGCGACGAGGCTGACCTCGAGCGCGGGCGCGAGCTGCTCGACGCTCATCGCGGCTCCGTGATGGCGCCTTCCGCCACGGCCTGGACGGCGTCCTGCTGCTTCTGCTCTTCCGTCTCGGCCAGCGTGGGATCGAAGCAGCGCCGGCAGCGGGCTTCGTAGGTGCCCTGCGCGCCCAACAGCACCCTGGCGCGATTGCCCACCAGGCGTTGCGTATGGTTGGCGGGGTTGCCGCACACCATGCAGATGGCGCGCGTCTTGGTGATGTACTCGGCGATGGCCAGCAGCTGCGGCATCGGCTCGAATGGCTTCCCGAGGTAGTCCTGATCGAGGCCGGCGACAATCACGCGGATGCCGCGCCCGGCCAGGGCGACGGTGGCCGCTGGCAACTCCGCATCGAAGAACTGCCCTTCGTCGATGCCGACGACTTCGGTGTCGATGCGCACCTTGGCGACCAGTTCCGCGGCGGTCGCGGCGCTCTCGGAGGGAATCCGCAGCTCGCTGTGCGAGACGATGTGATCCTCGGCAAAGCGGGTGTCGACGGCTGGCTTGAAGATCTGTACTCGCTGGCGGGCGATCTGGGCGCGCCGGATGCGGCGGATCAGCTCTTCGCTCTTGCCGCTGAACATGCTCCCGACGATTACCTCAATCCACCCCGCCGATGGGGTTCGGACGACGTCCATATCGCCACTCTATACCGGACACGAAGGACCCGTGATCGGTTTCCGGCAGAGAAGCGGAGCTAGGCCCTGGATTGGTACTCGCCGGTCTCCGTACTCACGCGAATCATGTCGCCTTCGCCGACGAAGGGCGGGACCTGCACGATGACGCCGGTCTCGAGCGTGGCGGGTTTCAGCTGGTTGGTCGCCGTGGCGCCCTTGATGGCCGGCACGGTCTCGATGACCTTCAGGTCCACGCTCGGCGGCAGTTCGATGCCGACCGGTTCCTCGCCGTAGAACTCCACCTTGATCAGCATCTCGGCCTTCAGGAACCCGACGCTGTCGCCCAGGGCCTCGGCCGAGAGGTGCACCTGGTCGTAGCTCGCGGTATCCATGAAGTGATAGCCCTCGTGGTCCGAGTAGAGATACTGCATCTCCTTCTCGTCCAGCGTAGCCCGCTCGATGACGTCTTCCGACCGCGCCTTGTGCTCGGCCATCGTCTGGCTGCGCAGGTTACGCATCTTCAGGCGCACGAAACCCCGAAGATTGCCGGGCGTGACGTGCTGGCGGTCGAAGATCCGGTACAGCTCGTTGTCGAGCTTGATGATCATGCCCTTCCGGAGTTGCGTCGCGAGAAGCGTATCGGCCATAACACCTTTGGTTGCGGTTGGTAGAACCTGAGAATTTTAGCACAGCGACTCGAACCGCCCGGCTCCCCACGGACCGCGGCCAAGCGGGCAGCGGACCGGGTACCCGTGCTACGATTCGGTGTTGTGGCGTTTGCACGCTGGGACCCGTTCCGGGACTTGATTGCCATCCAGCATCGAATCGAGCGGCTGTCGGCTGCCGGTTCGCACGGCTGGGTTCCTGCCGTAGATGTCTGCGAGACCGCGACGGCCTTCATCATCACGGCCGAACTGCCGGGAATCGCCCGCGACCAGATCCAGATCAGCATTCGCGATGGGCGTCTCACCCTGCAGGGGAAGCGTGATGCCCGCGTCGCCTGCGAGCACTACCATCAGGTCGAGCGCGGGCACGGCGAGTTCTCGCGAACTTTCCCCCTGCCACCCCACGTGGACGCCGATCACATTGTCGCGGAGATGTCCGCAGGGGTCCTCACCGTTACCGTCCCGAAAGTACCCGAACCCGGTCCCCGCCGCGTAGACGTGTCCTGAGCCGGTCGGCGGCGTCGTCATGCTGAAGCAAATTTCCCTCTCCATCCTGCTCGTCGCCGCGGGTCTGGTGACCGGCCTTGCCATCACCAACCGCTCGGGTAGCGCCATCGAGCGCCCCGCACCCGTCGAGGTCGAAGCGGCCGTCGACACGCCGGCACCGGCGCCGGCCGCCGCCGCCATCGATGCGGAGCAGCCGGCCAGAGCGGGCGCACCCGTGGTGGCCACCACCGGCCCCGACTTCACGGCCGTCGCCGCGCAGACCGTGCGCGCCGTCACCAACATCTCGGCCATCCAGGTGGTGAGCCGGCCGAACTCGCCGTTTGCGAACGACCCGTTCTTCCAGCAGTTCTTCGGCGGCGATCCCGGCGAGATGTTCGGCTACGCGAACCGCTACGAGTCGAGCCTCGGCTCGGGCGTGCTGATCTCGGCCGACGGCTATGTCGTCACCAACAATCACGTCGTGGGCCAGAACAACGCCGAGGTCACCATCTCGGTCGGTGATCGCCGCGAGCTGCGCGCGCGCATCATCGGCACCGACTCGTGGACGGATCTCGCCCTGCTCAAGGTCGAGGCCACGAACCTCCCCGTCATCCCATGGGGCGATTCATCGAAGCTGAAGGTCGCGGAGTGGGTGATGGCCGTCGGCAACCCGTTCTCGCTGAACCAGACCGTGACGCTGGGCGTGGTCAGCGCGCTCGGCCGCGCCGGTGTCGGCATCTCCACCTACGAGGACTTCATCCAGACCGACGCCGCCATCAACCCGGGCAACTCGGGCGGCGCGTTGATCAACAGCCGCGGCGAGCTCGTCGGGATCAACACCGCGATCTTCTCGCAGAGCGGCGGCTATCAGGGCATCGGCTTCGCCGTCCCCAGCAATCTCGTGCGGCGGGTCGTAGACGACCTGAAGCAGTACGGTGAAGTGCGGCGCGGCTCCGTGGGTTACGTCGAGGTCTCCCCCGTCACCACGCGACTCGCCGAAGAACTGCGCGCTCCCGACACCGATGGCGTGGTCATCACGCAGATGAGCCGCGCGTCCGGCGCCTATCAGGCCGGCCTGCGGCCCGGGGACATCGTCCGGTCCGTGAACGGCCAGGCGGTGGGCAATCCGTCGCAGTTCGTGCGCATGATTGCGGACAGCGCCATCGGCAGTTCGGTCAGTGTCGAGATCATGCGCGAGGGCAAGCCCACGACGGTCCGTGTGGCGGTCGAGCGCCAGCAACCGCGAGCCCCCCGCCGCGGCCGCTAGGCCAGAGCCCCACGCCACATGCAGCCCCCCGACGCC
>Ga0105103_10000038_pt1 | contig 55899 bp, 50 predicted proteins | sample PPLLaktember2015_2_FD_79107 | JGI IMG/M metagenome (GOLD analysis project Ga0105103, IMG submission 79107) | Freshwater sediment microbial communities from Prairie Pothole Lake near Jamestown, North Dakota, USA - PPLs Lake P7 Core (6) Depth... | ecosystem: Environmental > Aquatic > Freshwater >...
CAATCAGAAGTTGCTGGATGACTACTATGAAATTATCCGAAAATTCAACAACCAGAATCTCGATCTGCAGAAGGCCGGTTTGGAGGCAAGGATCGCAGGTATAGCAGATTCAATCGCAGGAGTAGAGAATAAAAAGACCAGTCTTTTAAAAAAGCGGTATTTGTATTCAATAAATTATGCAATAAATCATGCGGACCATGAAGTATCGCCCTATATAGCCCTTACCGATCTTGTCGATGCCAATCCTAAATGGCTCGACAGCATATACAATTCCCTGACACCTCAGGTAAAGAAATCCAAATACGGAGAAGAATTAAAAACCTACATAGTAAGTATCAAGGCTCTGGAAGATTAAATATTTTCAGTTTTTAAGCTTAATGCTCCAGGTGTAAGTAAACTGAGAGACCTTTTCATTTTGTTCATTCGTTCCACAGGCACTCAGTAAAAGTGTTTGGCCTTCACCTGTTTCAATAGCCCGGTCTATGACCGCTTTAATTTTTTCACCTTCTTCACAAATAAATGAAATTCTCCCGGTGGCCTTTTTATAAAATTCACCGTTCTGAGCTGTTACCAGCATAGAGATCTTTTTTTTGCTGTTGGCAATAAGAACCATGAGCAGCACCCCGGTTACGAGCTCAGAGGCCATCCCCTGTGTGGCCCAATAAAGAGAATTAAACGGGTTTTGGTTGATCCACTGTTGTTTAACACGGGCAATGGCCTTATGATCGTTCATCTCAACGACCCTGACACCCGAAAAGTAGGCCGAAGGCAGTTTATACAGTAAAAATCGGTTGATATTTTTTATTCCCGGCCTCATAAACAGTGTATTACAAATCCAAAGAACAGCATTCCTGAGCATAAATCAGAGCAGGTAAATGTTAAAAAAATGTTAAAACAGTACTATGTGTTGCATAGTAGTGGTTAAAAGATATATATTTGCATAAGAAAGTAGTATTAAAAAAAATATCATGGAAAAACAGAATGAAAGTAACAGTGCTTTTTTTATGCATCTCACCAGCTTTTGCGGGTATTTGTTTCCGTTCGGAAGCATCATAGTTCCACTTGTTGTATGGGAATCTTTGAAAAAAGAAAGCGAAAGACTTGACCGTACTGGTAAGGACGTGCTCAACTTCAACCTTTCTTATGCCTTATACATGACGGTACTCGGCCTGATCATTTTAGCCTTGGGTATATCCATGATTTTTGGGCACTACAATCATTTGGCTCTCTTTTTTATTATAAGTATAGCTATTTTAACAGGTGCCCTGATAATCCTTAAGTTTATCCTTATTATTCTTGGATCTGTAAGCGCCGGCAGGGGCGAACATTACAGGTACCCTGCAACCATAAATTTTATTAACTAAATCCCCCGAACCATGATCACAATTTTAATCGCCGTGGTAATTTTAATTACCCAGTACATTCAGACAATGATAAGTTAGTTTTAACAATCGCAAAATCAATAAACACATGAAGATTGAAAATACAAAAGCACAGATGCGAAAAGGGGTATTGGAGTATTGTATACTGTCGATATTACACGATGAAGATGCATACACTTCAGAGATCCTCGAGCAGTTGAAAGAAGCAAAGCTGCTTGTGGTCGAAGGAACTGTCTACCCACTGTTGACAAGGCTTAAAAACACAGGCCTGCTAAACTACCGATGGGAAGAATCCACTTCGGGCCCGCCAAGAAAGTATTACGGACTTACCGAAAATGGTAAGTTATTTTTAGCAGAACTGGACCAGTCGTGGGACGAACTGGTGGCTGCGGTAAATTCAGTGACAACAAAAAATAAAAAATCTAAATCGAGCAAGAAATGAATAAGACTATAAATATTAATCTTGGAGGAATCTTTTTCCATATTGATGAATCTGCTTATTTGAAATTAAAAAGATACCTTGATGCTGTTCGGGTTTCACTGAGCGATGATCCGAAAGGGCAGGAAGAGATCATGACAGATATTGAAGCCAGAATTGGTGAACTATTGTCACAAAAAATAAAGGATGCCCGTCAGGTTATCAATGAGAACGACATCAACGAGATCGTCGAAATCATGGGTAAGCCCGAGGATTATGCCGTAGAGGAAGAGGAATCGGCATATGCTGGACCAACCTATACTGAAAGAAAATCCAAAAAGTTATATCGGGATGCCGATGACAAGTTTTTGGGAGGCGTAAGTTCAGGTATGGCTCATTATTTCAATATTGATGTAATATGGGTGCGTTTGGCCTGGCTGATCGCTGCTTTTGGCTTTGGCTTTGGATTTATAGTGTATCCAATACTCTGGATCTTATTGCCGCAGGCAAAAACTACAGCAGAAAAATTGGAAATGATGGGTGAACCGGTAACCATTGCCAATATTGAAAAAAAAATTAAAGAAGAATTGGGCGATTCGGCTGAACGTATCAAAAATGGAATCAATGAGGCAGGTGAGCGCATAAAGAACGCGGATTACCAAAAGTACGGCAACAAGGCCAGATCCGGGTTGCATGAGTTTATTGATGTGATCGGAAGGATCTTCAGCGGAATTTTTATGGTGATCGGAAAATTCATTGGAATTATACTGATTATTATCTCTGTCGGTCTGATCGTGGCCTTGCTCATCAGTATGTTCACTGTGGGTTCCATGGATTTCTTTCATGAAGGTTGGTTTTTCCAGCAAAGTATGTTGTACAACAGTTCAGGTTTGCCATTGTGGGCCATCTCTTTAATAGTTTTCATACTCATAGGAATTCCTTTATTCTTTTTATTCCTGCTGGGTCTCAGAATATTATCTGGAGATGCAAAAACTTTGGGCAGGACAGGTAAGCTCTCGCTCCTGGGTATTTGGCTGATCGCCCTGCTGACGGGCATCTTTTTTGGAACAAAACAATTCATGCAAACCGCATTTGAAGGTGTAGTCAATGTTGAAAAAGATATGAATATAGCTGCTCAGGATACTCTCACCATCAAATTCACAGCGAGGGAAGGTTATGGTGATGCTGATGATTATTCAAATCCCTGGGATTATTCAGTCATCACTGATCAGAGCGGTAAAGAGCGGATCTATTCAGAAAATACCAGATTGTCCATACACTATACGGATAATCCGAGGGCTTATATCAAGATCAGGAAAAAATCCAAGGGAGATAGTCGTGAGAACGCCAATACACAGGCAGAAAATATAGTGTACAATTTTGCAATCGACTCAAGTTCAGTAACTCTGGACACCTATTTTCTAACTGAAATAGCGCAGAAATTCAAGGAACAAAATGTGCGGATTGATCTGTATTTACCCGAAAACCAGATCGTGTATTTCGAAAAAATGCCGGTTAATATGATTTTTGATGTAGATAATTACGAGGGTATTTACGACAATATGTCCAACCATCACTTTGTAATGTCGAAAGAAAGCATGAAATGCCTCGATTGTCCGCAGGAATGGTCTGATGAGCCTTCGGAAAAATCCGATCCTGAATCAGTAAATCTTCAGATCAATAAAGATGGAGTAAATATTGAAGTAGTCGACGACAAGGAAGGTAAAGCTACCGTAAAAATTGACGAGACGGGTATAAAAATTGAAGGCAATAAAGACAGCCTGAAATAGGAAGGAAATACAATTAATTAATCTTTACAGATTTAGTCAGAATCACTCAGCAGGATGTTTTTGGCTAAATCTGTGTATTTTCTGCCAATGGGTATGCGCTTTTTATTGACCTGAACCGTGTTTCCTTCAATGAAATCCACCTCATTGATGGCAATAAGGAAGGACCGGTGTATGCGCAGGAAGCGATCGGATGGCAACTCATCCTCAATGCTGTTCATGGATTTATGTACCAGATAGTCTCCTGCCTTGGTGTATAACTGAATATAATCCTTGACACTCTCTACGTAAAAAATCTCATCATACCTTATTTTTACATGTTTCTTGTCAACCTTTAAAAAGACGAATGTCTTCTCGGTGCCGGTAATTCCGTCCGTCTGGTTTTCAGCTGATATTGCAGGTCGCAATTTCTGCGCTGTTTTCAGGAACCGACTGAAAGATATCGGTTTTAAAAGGTAATCCAGTACGTCCAGCTCATAGCTTTCTGCAGCAAACTCGCGGTAGGCCGTTGTGATCACAAATTTGGTGTCTGTCCTGATGTTTTTGATGAACTCCAGGCCATTTATTTTGGCCATATTGATCTCGATAAAAGCCACATCAATTTTCTGATCATTCATCAATTTCAGCGCTTCGACGGGATTCTGCAGGATCCTGGTAAGTCGCAGATAGGGAATTTCCTGAATATAAGATTCCAGCATTTGAATTGCCTCCTGATCGTCATCAATTATGATACAATTAACTTTCATGTTTCCGGCAATTTAATGCACCACATTACACTTTCTTTTTTGATACGAACATCTGTCATTTTAGAATCTTTTCGTCAAATCCCGTTTCCATTGAATCCCACTGGCTCATCCTGAGCATTCAGAAGGGCTAAAGTACAAGAAAATGTTGTGAAATTCAAAACACGTTTTAATATTGTAATGGACTCTTTGCGATTGAACTGTTTCTATAAAAGGAATAAAATTTTGCCAGGTTCTTTTTTATTAAATGATAGCAGGGATTTACATTTAATCTTACCAGGAATTTCTGAGCCAAGGGCAGTTCCGATTTACCAATTCTCTTTTTTTTAGTCCATGCCATATAAAAGTGTGTAATATTCGTATAAAACCGCTCGATCATGTCGTTCGTTGTTAAAAAATGGTTTTCTGTCGAAATTTTTTCAGTCAGTTTGGAAATTAAGATACTTTTATCCTGTAATTGTGAAAACCATGTTTAAAAATGACTGAAGCACATTTTAAGCGGATTTACTTTGAAAAAATGATTAATCATAAAAAACAATAATTATCAAAAGCTTTATGAAAGTTAACATTAAACACACCGAAGCCGGAAAATTTGAAGAAACACGTTTTGAAAAAATTCATAACGTCATTTTTCAGGACTCCAATGAAGCCTCAGCCATTGTTGCAAATGAGATTGCAGAGCTGATCAAGGAAAAGGCCAGAAATAATCAAAAATGTGTCCTGGGTCTGGCCACTGGTTCATCTCCGATCATGGTATACGAGGAACTGGTAAGAATGCACCGCGAGGATGGCTTGAGTTTTAAAAACGTGGTTACCTTTAACCTGGATGAGTATTATCCCATGAGCAGGGAAAACTCCCAGAGTTACTGGTATTTTATGCATAAACACCTCTTTAACCATGTTGACATACTGCCTGAAAATATCCATATACCTGATGGGGAGATCCCTTCTGCCGATATCTATCAATTTTGTATCGATTACGAGATGAAAATTAAGGAATCAGGGGGAATTGATTTTCAGTTGCTCGGAATTGGTAGAACGGGCCATATCGGATTTAACGAACCCGGTTCACATTTTAATTCAGGAACGAGAAATATCACACTCGACCATATAACGCGGGTGGACGCAGCCACTTCTTTTTTAGGAATAGACAATGTGCCAAAAGTGGCGATCACGATGGGTATCAGCACCATCAGAAGGGCAAAGCGAATTGTATTGCTGGCCTGGGGAATCAACAAGGCACAGGTTATCAAGAAAGCGATCGAAGGTGAAGTTACTTCCGAAGTTCCATCGACCTACCTGCAGCTCCATGACAATGTAACCTTTGTTTTGGACGAAGGAGCTTCACAGGAACTTACTCGAATTAAAACCCCTTGGTTGGTAAAATCCTGTGTATGGACTACCGAGCTTACCTTAAAGGCTGCGGTTTGGTTGAGCCGCATGGTTGGAAAATCCATCCTGAAACTCACAGATTCTGATTACAACAACAATGGTATGGCGAACTTACTCGTAGAATATGGGTCTGCCTACAATCTCAATATTGAGATGTTTAACAAGTTGCAACACACCATTACAGGCTGGCCGGGGGGAAAACCGAATGCTGACGACACGAACAGGCCTGAAAGAAGCCATCCTGCAATAAAACGAGTGATCATCTTTAGTCCGCATCCGGACGATGATGTAATCTCTATGGGAGGTACATTTGACAGGCTGGTTGAGCAGGGGCATGAAGTTCATGTCGCATACCAGACTTCAGGAAATATTGCTGTTTCAGATAAGGAGGCCATGAAATTTGCTGAAGTGGGACTCGACATCAATCCGGGTGCCAACCATTTCCAGAAGATCATTCACGATCTGAAAGTGAAAAAGGAATTCGATATGGATACCAAAGAAGTGCGCAACTTAAAAGGACTGATCAGACGCAAAGAGTCACTGGCCGCAACACGTTACCTCGGTCTTCCCGATAAAAATGTCCATTTCCTTGACCTTCCATTCTACGAAACGGGAAGGATCAAAAAGAACAAACTTGGAGCAGAAGATATGAGGATCATGGATGAACTTATAAAAGAGGTTAAACCGCATCAGATTTACGCAGCCGGCGACCTGGCCGATCCGCACGGAACCCATAAGGTTTGTCTGGATGCCCTGTTTATGTCACTGGAAAATCTGAAATCCTTTAATTTCATGAAGGAATGCTGGGTATGGTTGTACAGGGGCGCTTGGCATGAATGGGAAATTCATGAGATCGAGATGGCGGTTCCCATGAGTCCGGATCAGGTACTGAAAAAACGTCAGGCTATTTTCTTCCACCAGTCGCAAAAAGATGGAGTTTTGTTCCAGGGTGACGATTCAAGAGAATTCTGGATGCGGGTTGAAGACCGCAACAAGGATACGGCTGAAAAATACCATACGCTGGGACTGGCTGATTACGAGGCACTTGAAGCATTTAGAAGGTATCGTTTTTAAGGTAGCGAGACTGTCTTTTAAGCAGCAAAATTATTGAAATGACAAGAGCCTGAATTCATAGAAGAATCGTAAGGCTCTTGTTTTGCTGAGAAGAGGAGACAACTTCATTCAAAATTCGGCTTTTTTAGATAATAGCAGATATTGCAAAAGTCTTCGATAAGCTCGCAAAAGGTTATTCATGTAATTTTGAAAATGGGTTATCACAGATCAAACCTTTGTTTTGCATACCTTGCGCACAATTTGTGTGCCTTGCGTTTGATTTTTTCACTTATATTCCTGCACTTGGGATGAATACAAAATTAGTACTGTGAACCTGTTTCGAAAGCTCGCGATGAGTCGCTTCATCGATACTAAATTCACTACCAAACCGTAGGACATCACTGTACCTGATCATTACTTTTAAAAATTATAAAAAGTTATTTATGAAAATCATCAAGCAACTGATCCTGGCTCTTGTTTTATTTCCCTGCAGCCTTTATAGCCAAACGACTGACTTCACAGCGGAGCATCTGTTTACGGAAGGAATCGAAGGACCGGCTACCGATAAATACGGAAATCTTTACGCAGTGAACTTTGAAAAGGAAGGTACCATCGGGATTGTAGACGCACAAGGGAAGGCCGTTTTGTTTGCAGAACTGCCCGGGGGCAGTATAGGCAACGGAATACGCTTTGATAAAAAAGGCAATATGTTCATAGCTGATTACAAGAAACACAATGTGCTCATGATCCCCAAAAAATCAAATAAAGCTGTGGTCTTTGCACATGAGAGCGACGCCAACCAACCCAATGACCTCGCCATTAGTCCAGCAGGATTGCTTTTTGCCAGTGATCCGAACTGGAAGGAAGGGACTGGCAAATTGTGGAGAATTGAGCGAAACCGTTTTGTACTCCTGGAAGACAATATGGGCACTACCAATGGAATTGAGGTTAGTCCGGACGGAAAATTACTCTATGTTAACGAGTCAGTAAGCCGTACGATCTGGTCTTATTCCCTTGATAAGAAAGGGCAGATTTCCGATAAAAAAATATTTTACCAGTTCGCTGATTTCGGAATGGACGGTATGCGCTGTGATATAAAAGGGAACTTGTATGTTTGTCGCTATGGTGCAGGAAAGATAGCTGTTATAAATCCGGAGGGAACTCTGATAAAAACCGTCACTTTAAAGGGAACGAATCCGACCAATATTACTTTTGGCGGCAAAGACAACAAGCAATGTTTTGTGACCCTGGCCGATCGGGGTTGTATAGAAACTTTCACGGCTGATTTTCCTGGGCGTTAGCTTGAAACCAATCATTGAGTTTGTATATAATTTCAGGGCTTCGCCTATTTTTTTTCTGACTATTTAAACTAAAACGATTTCGGTTAAAACTGAAAGATTTGGAATGAAATCCACTATTTTTTTCTAATTTTGTGCGTCTTTTAATAAATTATGAAAAATAAGATAACAAGAATTGCACTTATGACATCGGGAGGGGATTCTCCTGGGATGAATGCGGCTATACGCTCGGTAGTAAGGTCTTGTGCATATTATAAACTGGATTGTGTTGGAATTTACAGGGGATATCAGGGATTGATCGAAGGGGATTTTATTTCTATGAATGCGAGAAGTGTTCATAACATCATAAACAAGGGAGGGACTATCCTGAAATCAGCACGTTCCAAAGAATTTATGACCGAAGAGGGAAGAAAGAAGGCCTATAACAATTTGATCGAAGCCGATATTCATGCTTTGGTGGTAATTGGTGGTGATGGTTCCTTTACAGGAGGCATGGTGTTTAATAAGGAATTTGGTTTTCCCATCATAGGAATACCCGGAACCATTGACAACGACATCTATGGAACGAATTTTACCATAGGATATGATACTGCTTTGAATACCGTAGTTGAAGTCATTGATAAGATACGTGATACTGCCAGTTCGCACAACCGTTTGTTTTTTGTGGAAGTAATGGGTCGTGATAGCGGATTTATCGCATTGCATGCAGGTATTGGTGCTGGGGCAGAAGAAATTTTAATACCGGAAGAAGATCTGGGTGTTGATAAATTATTGAATTCCCTGCAGAAAAGCAGAAGGTCAGGTAAATCGTCGAGCATTGTTGTTGTTGCAGAGGGCGATAAGTCCGGAAAAAATGTATTTGAGATTGCTTCATATATAGAAAAGCATTTACCTGAATACGAAGTGAGGGTCTCCATTTTGGGACACATGCAAAGAGGAGGATCCCCATCTTGTTATGACAGGGTACTCGCGAGCAGAATGGGTGTCAAGGCCGTTGAATTGCTTCTTGATGGCAAATCCAACCTGATGGTAGGAATTGACAACAACAATATGGTTGAAGTAGATCTCGAGCTGGCGGTGAAAGAACACCATTCCATCGACCGGGAAATTTTGAGAATTTCTGAAATAATGTCAGTATAATATTAATTTAAATAAATAAAAATGATAAAAGTAGGTATTAACGGCTTTGGAAGAATAGGAAGACTAGCTTTCAGAATTGCCACAGAAAGAAAAGATGTGCGTGTTGTAGGGATTAATGATTTGCTGGATGTTGATTATTTGGCGTACATGTTAAAATACGATTCTGTTCATGGTGAGTTTAAGGGAGATGTTTCTGTTAAGGACGGAAAACTGATAGTAAATGGTAATGAAATTCGCATTACTGCAGAAAAAAATCCTGAGAACCTGAAATGGAATGAAGTTGGTGCTGAATTTGTTATTGAATGTACCGGAATCTTTACAACCATAGAAAAAGCCGGACTTCATATAGCTGGCGGGGCAAAAAAAGTTGTTATTTCTGCTCCTTCAGCTGATGCACCTATGTTCGTAATGGGTGTTAATCACAAAGAATTGAAAGCAACAGACACCGTATTTTCTAATGCATCCTGCACAACCAACTGTCTGGCACCGCTGGCAAAAGTACTGAACGATAAGTTTGGGATTACCGATGGTTTGATGACGACTATTCATGCTACCACAGCTACCCAGAAAACAGTCGACGGACCTTCTTTGAAGGACTGGAGAGGTGGAAGGGCTGCTTTGCACAATATCATCCCTTCATCAACCGGTGCAGCCAAAGCAGTGGGTAAAGTTATTCCATCCCTGAACGGAAAACTGACCGGTATGTCCTTCAGGGTACCTGTAATGGATGTATCTGTTGTTGATTTAACAGTAAACCTGACCAAAGGAGCTACCTATGCAGAAGTTTGTAAAGCCATGAAGGAAGCTTCAGAAGGAGAACTGAAAGGTATTCTGGGTTATACAGATGAAATGGTTGTATCACAGGATTTTGTAGGTGAAACCTGTACTTCAGTTTTTGATGCTGAGGCCGGAATTGCCCTTACAGATAAGTTCATCAAAGTTGTTGCCTGGTACGACAACGAATACGGTTATTCGTCAAAAATAATCGATTTGGTTGAATATGCTGCAACATTGAAATAATTGAATCACATATCTGAAGAGGCTGGATCACGTCATGTGATCCGGCCTCTTTTTTTTGTCCTTTTCACAACAGAAACCGGCTTACTTTTAAAGAATCTCAAATCACAGCCAGGACTTCAAAAAAATCCGGTCAGGTCGCTCAAAATCCGGAAAGTACATTACCGGCATTTTTTATTGGGTAATTCAGTATACAGTATGGCAAATTTGTATCTTTGATCATCATGGAAACTGTCAAAATCATTGAATGCCCACGCGATGCCATGCAAGGAATTACCTCGCGTTTTATACCTACAAAGCAAAAAATACGTTATTTGAATGCTTTGCTTAAGGTGGGTTTTGACACCATAGATTTTGGCAGTTTTGTTTCCCCGAAGGCGATCCCGCAAATGAGAGATACCGCAGAGGTTTTACGGGGTCTTGATTTGTCGGATACGCGAAGTAAATTGCTGGCAATAGTCGCAAATTTAAGAGGGGCAGAGGAGGCCTGTGCTTTTGAAGAGATAGGCTATATCGGTTATCCTTTTTCTGTTTCAGAGATCTTCCAGATGCGAAATACAGGGAAGACCATTGAAGAATCACTGGTTTTGCTGGGTCAAATACTGGAACTGGCATCGCAAAATAATAAAGAAGTAGTGGCTTATCTTTCTATGGGATTCGGTAATCCCTATGGGGATCCCTGGAATGCGGAGATCATTTCTAAATGGGCAGAGACTTTATCCGGCCTGGGGATTAAAATCCTTTCTTTATCGGATACTGTCGGATTTGCTGATACCAAAACCATAGGATACTTGTTTTCCAATTTAATTCCAATGTATCCGCATATTGAATTTGGAGCCCATTTACATACACATCCGGACCATTGGCACGAAAAGGTAGATGCCGCCTATTCAGCGGGCTGCAAACGCTTTGACGGGGCTATTAAAGGATTTGGCGGTTGCCCCATGGCGAAAGATGAACTGACAGGCAATATGCCAACAGAAAAACTGATCACCTATTTTGCCTCAAAAAAGGTGCTGACCCAGATCAATACACTGCGCTTTGAATCAGCCTATAACGAGTCGTTGTATGTATTTGAACCTCAAATATAAACAGGTTGATTCTGAGCGGAAATACTGCCTTATTTTTGTTAAGAATAAATATTCTTTTCATTTTTTTAAGTATTGAAAAAAACCTTTGTTGGTTTTTTAAAAAGCACTATTATTGCAGCTATTATCATATGCTTTACATCCTTTATCTATACAGTAAATGAAAAACACTTATTTTGATTTAATTGATCAGAGTTTTTACTTCCCCCAGGAAGGTTTTGACCTAAAGAACGGAACACTTTCCTTTCACGGAATTTCCCTGAAATATTTGATAGATAAATACGGTACGCCATTCAGATTTATTTACCTGCCGAAAATTGGCGATCAGATCAAGAAAGCGAGAAATCTGTTTAACCGGGCTATTAAAAAGCACAATTACAAAGGGAAGTACCATTTTTGTTACTGTACGAAATGCAATCACTTTTCGCATGTGGTCTCTGAAGCACTGAAACACAATGTGAATTTGGAAACATCTTCTGCCTTCGATATTGATTTGATTTTAAATTTGCTCAAAGAAAAAAAAATAGACAAGAAAAGAGCCATTATCTGTAATGGGTATAAAACAACAGAATACCTTCAAAAAATCATATCGCTTCAGGAATCTGGATTTTCAAACATTATTGTTGTGCTGGATGGCATGAGTGAATTGGATCGGTTAACGGAGGCTGCCGGAACAAACATCATTAAAATAGGTATGCGAATGGCTATCAATGAGGAGCCGCAATCTGCATATTACACATCCCGGTTGGGAATTCGTCCGGCTGAATTGCATAATTTCTTCATGGAAAAAATCAAAAACAATCCGGTGGTAGAATTTAAAATGCTTCATTTTTTTGTTGATTCAGGGATCAAGGACAGTCTATATTATTGGGGAGAATTTCAAAAAGCTTTAAAAATTTATATCGATCTTAAAAAGGAGTGTGAGTCTCTGGATTCATTCAACCTGGGCGGAGGATTTCCCATCCGGAATAATCTGGGCTTTGAGTACGATTATGAAGCCATCATCAATGAGATCGTGCAAAATATAAAATCGGCCTGTGAGGCAGATAACATACCGGAACCTGATATTTATACTGAATTTGGAAAATACACGGTAGGAGAGAGCGGGGCAATTATTTTTAAGGTATTGGAGAAAAAAGTTCAGAATGATGCCGAGATCTGGTACCTGATCGACAACAGTTTGATGAATACCATACCGGACTCCTGGTCAATTCATGAAAAATTCATCTTATTGCCTGTGAATAAATGGAATAACGAATACAAACGTGTAAATATTGGTGGTATTAGTTGTGATCATTCCGATTATTACAATTCTGAGGACCTGAACCAGGAGATCTTGCTTCCAATGGCAGACGGAGACCAGGATGAGGAGCCGCTTTACCTCGGATTTTTTCACACCGGTGCCTATCAGGATGCCATTTCCGGTTATGGGGGAATAAAGCATTGCCTTATACCCTCACCAAAACATGTCATCATTGACAGAGATGAAAAGGGCAATATTATTGATTATGTTTACAGAAATGAACAATCATCCGAGGATATGTTTAAGATACTTGGATACAACAAATAAATTAATGCAGACAGTTCACTGAAATATTAAGGGAAACACAACTCAATGATTATGAAAAATAAGGGACCTGTGAGCGAATTTATGCTCAAGCACTACAAACACTTTAACGCTGCAGCCATGGTTGACGCGGCTAAAGGATATGAAAAACATTTGGGCGAAGGCAAAAAAATGCTGATTTCGCTGGCTGGTGCAATGAGTACTGCTGAACTGGGTATTTCTCTTGCGGAAATGATCAGGCAGGACAAGGTACAGATCATTTCCTGTACGGGCGCAAACCTGGAAGAAGATTTGATGAACCTGGTTTCGCACAGCCATTACAAACGAATACCCAATTACAGAGACCTGACCCCTGAGCAGGAATGGGAACTTCTGGAACAGGGATTGAACAGGGTAACCGATACCTGTATTCCGGAAGAGGAGGCCTTTAGAAGATTACAGAAACATATTTACGAGATTTGGAAAACGGCTGAAGAAAAAGGTGAGCGATATTTTCCCCATGAGTTCATGTTCAAAATGATAAAATCCGGAGTTCTGGAGCAATATTTTGAAATTGATCCCAAAAATAGCTGGATGCTGGCTGCAGCAGAAAAAAATCTGCCCATGATTGTACCGGGTTGGGAAGATTCAACCATGGGTAATATTTTTGCCTCTTATTGCGTTAAAGGTGAATTAAAACCAAGTACGATGAAATCCGGTATTGAGTACATGACCTTTTTGGCGGATTGGTACACTGAACAGGCCGAAGATAAGGGAATAGGATTTTTTCAGATCGGTGGCGGTATAGCCGGTGATTTCCCGATCTGTGTGGTACCCATGCTTTACCAGGATCTCGAGCGAACAGACACACCCTTCTGGAGCTATTTCTGTCAGATCAGTGATTCCACGACAAGTTATGGATCCTACTCAGGTGCAGTACCCAATGAAAAGATAACCTGGGGTAAACTGGATATCCATACACCTAAATACATTGTTGAATCGGATGCAACCATTGTTGCTCCATTAATTTTTGCTTATTTATTAAACTGGTAATTATGAGTACACAAAAGCCAAGAGTCTTTACATCGTATGATAAATTGAGTACAGAAATAAAGAACAAGCTAAAATTGAAATACCCGGAAGGCTTCAGTCATGAATTGATCAATTTTTATGATAAGGATGGTCTTAATGTAAGTGCGCTTATTTTTGAAACGGACGAAAAGATACTCCTGATCAAAATGAGCCAGACGGCAGCCGAAAAAATTATTTTTGACGATGAAGACTATGACGATGACGGCTTGTTAAAAGAGGCTGTTAAAGAAAGTCTTGAAGAAGAATTTATGGAGAATGAAGATGAGGAGACCGATGAGGATATTGATTCCGATAAGGATGATGATATGGATGATATGGATGACATGGATGATGATGAAGACGAAGATGAAGAAGCAACAGAAGCAGAAGAGGATGATGAACCTTAACTGGTTTGCCTTTCTGAATTCACATAATCGATCTTGCCGCCAGCGCTGCTCCAATGATACCGGCTTCATTTTTATTTTCAGCCGGTAAAATTTCCGCTTTTGATTTTAAATGGTGCCTGAACTTGTTTAGCGTTTTACTGGGGCTTCCTCCAATAATAATGGTGTCGGGCGAAATGATCAGTTCTAAGCGGTTGAAATATTTGTTTAACCGTTTGCCCCATTTTTTGTAGCTCAATTCCTCAGCCACACGCACCGAGTCTGCAGCATATTTTTCAAAGGGCTTATTTTTATAACGCAAATGACCGAATTCAGTATTTGGAATTAATTTACCATCCAAAAATAATCCGGAGCCTATACCTGTACCCAGGGTAATAACGGCCACCAAACCCGGCTTATCTATCCCTGCACCATAGGCCATTTCTGCCATACCGGCCGCATCGGCATCATTGATCACTTTAAATGGTAATCCTGTGGCCTCCGAAAAAAGCTGCTCAACATGAACCCCGATCCAGTCATCATGTAGGTTGGAACCAACCTTGCACCGACCCTGGTAAAATGGTGTCGGAAAGCCGCATCCAACGACGCCCTTCCATTGAAAATGCTCAACAATTTCAATGATTTTCTTGCTTATGTTTTCAGGTGTTGCCGGCCTTGGAGTATCAACCCGAAACCGTTCTGCCAGCAGTTCGCCGGTATCCAGATCTACCGGAGCCCCTTTAATTCCTGTACCGCCAATATCAATACCTAAAGCATTCATCAAAAAAAATAATTAGAATCAAATATAGGTTAAATTCAGCAATAAAAAAACCCGTATGGAATTACATACGGGTACTTATATCTAAAAAATAATGCTAGAAATGAATACCAACACCAATGCCACCGGAAGAGGCCGTTCCGCCACCGAATTCTGCAATGATACCCCAGGTTTTATTTATTTTATATTCAACACCGGCATGAAGATTTATACTAAAATCGTCAGCATCGTCTTCATCACTAATAACCAAACCGGCATCTACACCACCCCAGATATCCCAGGGCTCGTTTAATTTCAACAGACTGTCAAAATAATAATCCATTCTTGCGCCTAAGGCTATATAATCAAAATCAAAAGCAAGTGTCGCAGCTGGTGAAACTGTCAAATTAGGTGCAATTGGAATCTCGTAGTGCCCGTTTATTGCAGCATTGTCGCCAAAACTAACAAAGAGGTTTAGAGCCTTGTAATCTTCCTGAGCGACGGCATCAGTTGTCGATAAAAAAATCAATGATAAAGCTAAAATTGTAAAAAGTTTTTTCATGGTTTGATTAATTAAGTTATAGCAAATATAAGTCTTATTTAAATAGAGGGAAGATCCCAGTTCATTTTTTGACGGTTATAAGGACAAAAAGGATAGAAAAATTTTAATTTGGTGTAAAAAATTGGCTCAGAAAATAAAGGGGAATAACCGATTGGTATTGTTCTTATATTCAAGATAAGAATTTCCGAATTGATCTGTTAAGATTTTTTCTTCACGGTTTATTTTTAAAAGAAATACCAGTAATAGTATCAGGAACATCAAAATATTCAGTTTCTCAGGCTTTTGGATCACGGTCGCTCCAAAAAACAACAGGATACCCAGGTACATCGGATTTCTGATCCAGCGATAAGGCCCTGATCTAATAAATTGTGCATCTTTCCTTAGCTCGGGTTGTATATTAAAGTTTCCTATTTTCAGAGCAAATACCCCCCATACAGAAATGAAGAATCCACAAAATTGAAGTATCAGCAAATACCCATCGCATAAAATCGCTTGTCCGAACAGGAAATAAGCAAAGCATAAGAATTGAAGCGTGACAAGAAATTTTGAGTACTTAGACATGATTCAAAATTGAATATTTTCACGGTCATTTTCAATTTTTTTGACCAAAAACATGACAAATGTCATACTATTTAAAATTAATCTAAATAAGCTTTGGCCAGTACATTTTAATTTATAATTTTGCCTGCGAAATTACTATTTATAATGAGTTTAAATTAAAATTAGATGGGAAAGTCGTTATTTTTTCTTTGTTTTCTTTTTTGTTTTGGGAGAATTTATGCCCAGGTTGAAAAAGTCGCTGATACCATATCGAAATCAGAAAAGACCGAGATGCTTGGTGAAATTATTCTTTCCAACAATATTCTGGGGAGTAAATTTGAGGTGAAGAACAGAACCGGTTCAGCCTATTACATTTCACCCAAAGAGTTGCAGCAATTTGGTTATATGGACATCAACAAGATCATACTGGCCGTTCCCGGCGTTACTATTGTTGAAGAAGAAGGATTTGGTCTGCGTCCGAATATTAGTATCAGGGGTACATCACCCGAAAGAAGTTCAAAAATAACCCTGATGGAAGATGGTGTTTTAATTGCCCCGGCACCGTACAGTGCCCCGGCAGCTTATTATTTTCCAACTGTAGGGCGTATAGATGCGATAGAAGTTCTGAAGGGAAGCAGTCAGGTTCAATACGGGCCATTTACAACGGGAGGGGCAATGAATCTGGTTTCAAAACAAATACCCACTGATTTTTCCGGTGACATCAGGTTTTATGCAGGTAATTATGATTCGAGAAACACAGAGGCAACCGTGGGTGATGCCGGCGAAAATCTGGGTTTTGTAGCGCAGTATTTCAACTATAATACCGATGGGTTTAAAGATCTGGACGGAGGTGGAAACACGGGTTTCGACAAAAGTGATTATTTGGGAAAAGTAAGGTTCAATACCGATTGGGATGCCAGAATTTTTCAATCGCTTACTGCCAAGGTACAATATTCTGAAGAGAATGGAAACGAAACTTACCTCGGACTTACCGATGATGATTTTAAAAAAGATCCTTACAGACGTTACCGTGCCTCATCAGAAGATAATATAGTAACAGAACACAGACAATTTCAACTGGACCATTTGATTAAACCGGTCGAAAACATATCAATAAGAACAACAGCTTATCAAAACGAATTCGCAAGGAACTGGTATAAAATCGATGATGTTACCCTGACTAAAAAGGTGAGTATTTCTGATGTTCTGGAAGATCCGGTAAAATATCAGAACGAATATCAGGCTTTATTGGGTAATAATGACACTGCGGCTGATGTTTTTGGAATAAAAGCCAACAACAGAACCTATGATTCCAGAGGAATTCAGTCTGTCGCAAATTATAGGTTTGGAAAAACGGTATTCAGTGATATTGAAGTTGGACTCAGGTATCATGAAGATGAAGAGGATCGTTTTCAATGGACAGACAGATATGGCTTCGAAAATTCGGAGTTGATACGAACCACCGTAGCCACAAAAGGTACGGAATCTAACAGGATCAACAGCGCAAAAGCGCTAGCGGCTCATATGCTTTATAAGTTGACTATTGATAATTTGACGATTACACCGGGTTTAAGGTATGAGGATATGACCTTTGAACGCCTGGATTATGGAAAATCAGATCCTGACAGAACCGGAAGCAATTTAAAGATCAGTGAAAACAAGGTGGATGTATTTATACCCGGAATAGGTGCCAATTATATTTTCAGCAATGAACTGACCCTGTTCGGAGGCATACACAAGGGTTTTGCACCTCCGGGAAGCACGGAGGGCACTGATCCTGAAAGCAGCATCAATTATGAATTGGGCAGCAGGTTCAATTTTAAAGGGCTGACCGGGGAATTTGTTGCCTATTACAATGATTATGATAACTTACTGGGGAGTGACCTGGCGGCATCAGGCGGAGAAGGAAGTCTGGACCAGTTCAATGCGGGCGAATCAGTGGTTAAGGGTGTGGAGCTTATACTTAACTATAATCTGCTGAGGGGTACCCAAAGCAAATTAAAACTTCCGGTTACTTTTTCATATACACTCACCGACGCAAAATTTCAGTCAGATTTTATTAGTGAGGTAGAAATATTTGGTGAAGTAAACAAGGGGGATCAAATTCCATATATTCCTCAAAATCAACTTAATTTAACGGCAGCGCTTGAAAATACAGTATACCAGGTAAGTCTGAGTGCCCGTTTTACTGATGAATTTCGCACCCAGGCAGGAACGGGCCCCATCCCTGAGGAATACAGAATAGGAAGTAGTTTTATTATGGATTTCGCGGCACGGTATTTTTATACACCCAGAATTACATTCTTCGCCAATATCATGAACATCCTGGATTCAGAATATGAGGTAGCCAGAACACCTTCTGGTTTAAGGCCTGGATCTCCTTTACTTTTCAATGCCGGAATTGGCTTTTCCTTCTGATCAACCGGCACTATACCATTTTTTCGAACCGTCTCACGTATACCTTGAGACGGTTTTTTTTGATCCTGTTCTATAACCGCTCTAATTACTTTGTTTAAGATTATTAAAAGGACAAAACAGATTGTTTCTCATTCCAAATTAATATTGTAAGTTTGCACGCAATTAACTCACAATTGCATATGCCTACCTCAAAAATTTTATTCGAAGGACTTACCTATGATGATGTCTTACTTGTGCCTGCATATTCAGAAGTGCTGCCAAGGGAAGTAAGTATTCAGTCCTACTTTTCAAGGAATATAATTCTGCAAACCCCGGTTGTGTCTGCTGCCATGGATACGGTCACAGAATCGGATATGGCCATAGCTATGGCCAGGGAAGGCGGGATAGGCGTCTTGCATAAAAATATGTCGGTCGAGCAGCAGGCTGCAGAAGTGAAACGAGTTAAGCGATCGGAATCAGGAATGATCATCGACCCCATAACCCTGACAAAAGACAAAACAGTTTCCGATGCAAAGTCACTGATGAAACAGTATTCCATAGGAGGTATACCGGTGATCAATGAATCCGGTGAGTTGATCGGCATTGTTACCAACAGGGACCTGCGTTTTGAGAAGGACAACAACAGGCTTATTGCCGATGTAATGACCAAAGAACATTTGGTTACAGCAAAGGAAGGAACATCATTAAAGGAAGCTGAAGTTATTCTGCAGAATAACAAGATCGAGAAATTACCGGTGGTCAATGCTTCCAATAAGTTGGTGGGTTTGATCACATTCAGAGATATTATTAAAGTGAGTGAAAATCCATATGCCAATAAAGATACCTTTGGCAGGCTTCGTGTTGCAGCCGCTATCGGAGTGAGCGGCGATGTGCTCGTAAGGGCGAAGGCCCTTGTAAAAATGGGCGTTGACGCGCTTGTAATCGATACGGCACACGGCCATTCCAAAGGGGTAATCGAATTGCTCAAAATAATAAAGAAGGAATTCCCCAGAACGGATGTCGTAGTGGGTAATATCGCTACGGGTGAAGCTGCAAAATACCTTGTTGATGCTGGTGCGGATGCAGTAAAAGTGGGTATCGGTCCGGGTTCAATTTGCACGACCCGGGTGGTAGCCGGTGTAGGATTTCCGCAGCTTTCGGCTATTATTGAAGTAGCAAAAGCCATTAAGGGAAGCGGTGTTCCGATCATTGCAGACGGGGGTATCAGATATACGGGGGATATCCCAAAAGCGATCGCAGCCGGTGCCGATTGCGTAATGCTTGGCTCGCTCCTTGCGGGTACCAAGGAATCACCGGGTGAGACCATAATTTTTGAGGGAAGAAATTTTAAATCATACAGGGGCATGGGCTCTGTTGAAGCCATGACCGCAGGATCAAAGGACCGGTATTTCCAGGATGTTGAAGAGGATATTAAGAAACTGGTTCCCGAAGGAATTGTTGGCCGGGTTCCCTATAAAGGTGAAGTTTTTGAAACGATGCACCAGTTTATCGGCGGCCTCAGAGCAGGCATGGGCTATTGCGGAAGCAAAGACATCGCTGCACATAAGGAAGCCAAATTTGTCAGGATCACTTCGTCCGGTATACGGGAAAGCCATCCGCATAATGTGACTATCACCAAAGAGGCGCCAAATTATTCTACAAGGTAATTGCCGTTTAGGATCTTTTAGGGACAGGTAATTGTTGTGAAAACAGGGTTACCGCTATTGTCAACCGTGAGTTTCCAGCAATTTCCGTTTGGTGACTTCATAATCACACCTGCATTGGCCGATTCAAGATATATATCTCCACCGGTGACCTGTAGTTGTGATTTGGGAGCAGGTGTTCCGATACCAATCTTACCATCGCTTTTAAAGCGCATTCTCTCAACACCGCCTACACCGATTTTAAAGTCGTAGTTATTGAAGCAGAATAAGAAACCATCATTGGCTCCAAACGTTGAGCCGGAACTGTTTAATCCTAAGACCATATTATTGAATATGTCATTTGTGATTGTCATTCTGGTTTGTGTTGCGGCATTTTTATTTAACAGTACGAGGTTGGAGGCATTGGTATTCGCTTCATCTGATAAGATAAAGAACTTATCATAAGCAGCAATACTTTGCTGACCTACAACCACATTGCCCTGGTCATATGAAATACCGGTGCTGTTGGTGTTGGGTTTCCAGTAATTTCCTCCGCTATTCTTTGCGTACAGGGCATAGGGAACACTCAAAAGCTGACTTGTTCCAACAGCCGTATAATTACTACCGCCTGCAGCATCAACCATAAACTCAAGATAATACGGACCCGAACCCCAGTTAATTCCGGCTATAGTTCCGGTGACTGCGGTTCCGCTGCCGATCTGTAAATTCACCATACCGTATTCATTGGTTGTGGTTGCGAAAGTTTCACTAAATACAATATTGCCGGCAGCTGATGCCTGACGGATGTTAAACTTGATCCCAACGCTTTGGTTCGCGAGTATATTTCCTCCCGAATTCCGTATAACAGCTTGATAATTAAATTGTTCAGGACTTTGTGCCCATGTCAGAAACAAAGCGAAAAAAGTGAATACTGCGGTAAGGTAAAGATTTTTCATTGTACATTTATTTTTTAATATGTTTTGTTAGGATATTGAACATTAACCCAGGGTATCATTAAAACCCGACTTAGCGAGTTCAAATCAGTTCAGCTCAGTTCTTAATAAATTTAATGGTCTTTACCAGTGAAAACTGTTTGTAAAGATTTAAAAAATATATACCAGATTTGAGCTTTGTTGTATCAATTTCATTTTTAGAATCAGTTAATTTTTGTTCTGAGACCAACTGCCCGAGGTTGTTGTATATTTTAACTTCGGTATCGATATAATCAGGCAGATCGAGATGCAAACTGTTTGGGGTTGGATTGGGATAAGCCACCACCTTGTATTGTGGGTTGAGATCATCGATTCCAAGCACAACCAGATTGGTTTGGTGAAAACCCTGAGTTACCTGAAGATTATTGCCAGCCAAACCGGAAATTGCCAGTTCTCCTAAAGTGGCACTGGCCGAAATACCACCCGCAGTGGATTGAATACCACCAGATGAAAGTACAGTCTGGCCGCATACCGTGCCTGACAAGTACAAGAGAAAAAATATAAAATAGATTGATTTCATAATAAAAATTTGAAAGTAACCCTCTTTACCAAAGGTATTAATTTTTTACAAATAAAAATGCTATTGGGAGGATATGAATAAAGTGTTGGAATAAAAAAACCTCCCGAAGGAGGTTTTGATCAATATTTTTTAAATTTCTTCTTGGGTTTATCTCCTCCTTTTGGAGCTCCTGAGAGTTCTACAATAAGGTTTCTTCCTTTGTATTCAGTGCGTTTGAAACTTTCAACAATTTTATCTGTGTAATTTTTATCTATTTCAAAAAAAGAAAAGTTGGAAAGAATTTCTATTTTTCCAATTTCTACATTTCTCAGCTTCAGATTTTCATTGATCAGGCCGATCAGATTGGCCGGATTAATTTTGTCGCGTTTTCCCAGATTGATATAGAAGCGGGAAAAATTTCCTGACCCTGAACCTGCACTGTCACGTTGCCTGGTCTTGCCATCTTCATTGATATCCTGCGTGTTTTCGTAATAGGATAAGAACTGGTTAAATTCCAAAGAAACAAACCGTTTGATCAGTTCTTCTCTGGTCAAACCATCTAATTTACTGTAGATCTGTGGCAAATAATCCTTGATCTCCTTCTCATTCACCTCAATATCATGAACCTTGTCTATTAAATTGTACAACTGGTTTTCACATACTTCTTTTCCATTGGGAACAGGTTTATACATAAACTGCTTTTTCAGGCTCTTTTCTATCGGGTCCAGCAATCTTTTTTCCTTTGGAGTAATAATGGCTATCGAAATTCCTTTTTTACCGGCCCTGCCTGTACGACCACTGCGATGCGTGTAGGACTCGATCTGATCAGGCAATTTGTAATTGATCACATGGGTAAGGTCATTTACATCGAGGCCTCGGGCAGCAACATCAGTAGCAACAAGTATCTGCAGGTGTTTCGACCTGAATTTCTGCATGACGATATCCCGCTGTGCCTGGGAAAGATCACCGTGCAGTGAATCGGCGTTATATCCGTCATTGATGAGGTTATCCGCAACATCCTGTGTTTCGCGTCTGGTTCTGCAGAACACGATACAATAGATATTCGGGTTAAGATCTGCGATGCGCTTCAGGGCATTGTAACGGTTTCTGTCAGATACCATATAATATTCATGGCTCACATCTTCTGCACCTATGTTTTTTGCGCCAGCCGATATTTCCATCGGATTTTGCATATAATTTCTGGCTATGGCCTCAACTTCCTTTGGGAAAGTAGCTGAAAACAACAAAGTCTGCTTGCTTTTTGGGGTTACTTCTAAAATCTGATCCAGCTCTTCTTTAAAACCCATGTTCAACATTTCATCAGCCTCGTCAAGAACAAGCCACTGTATGTTTTCCAATTGCAATCTTTTCCTTTTTATCAGATCAACCGTTCTTCCCGGGGTGCCTACTACTATTTGTACTCCCTTGCCCAGGGATCTGATCTGATCATCTATACTGGCTCCACCATATACTGCCAGTACTTTTAAGTTTTCAATATTTTGAGAAAAACCTTCGATACTTTTTGCGATCTGTATGGCTAGTTCACGGGTAGGGGAAAGGATAATTGCTTGTGTATCTGATGATTCGTTATCGATCATTTCCAGAATTGGCAAACCGAAAGCAGCCGTTTTACCTGTACCGGTTTGGGCAAAGGCTTTCAGGTCATTTTCGTAATTTATAATTTGAGGGATGGCGATTTCTTGTATTGGGGTTGGATGCTCGTAGCCTAGTTTTTCAAGAGCATCAAGGATATTTTGACTTAATCCTAAATTTTTAAATGATTCCATAAACGGATTTTGAATGAACTTAGATATTTGTAACTTAATGATTTACAAATAAATAATGATTTTGTTATTTTAAGAGTGCAAAAGTACTACTTATTTTCGGAAGTAAACCATCAAATGCTACTTATTAAATTCAAGCAGGCATTTTTCCAGCTGATATCTGTCGTTAAACAACAGATAACTGTTCATTACATGGCCGTTCTTTCTGACGACAACTGCTCTGGCCATATCTCCTGCAAACCAGGAAGTTAATTCACTGGCCTCGTCCATTTTGTATTGTGCGGTTTTGGGCAGCTTTTTTTCTTCAATAAATTCATGCCAATCTCCTTTCGATTTGTGCTGGTCTATTCCAACAAACAGAACATCGGGAAATTGGGCACTATAGGTTGACAAAGACTCCAGCAGCAACTCCTGATTTTCAACTTCCTTGGGCCAGAAATAAATAATAGTATTTTTGTTTTTTACCAACTTGTTTACCTCAACTTTCTGGTTATCCATGTTGTATGCCTTGAGTGAAGGAAATGCATCTCCGGTCTTTAAAAAGTTGCGCTGTTTCATCACTTGTTTGGCCTCGGCAACATATTTATTGTCGGTACAATGGGCCATAAAATAATTTTCAATTGCTGCTGTCTGTTCCTCAGTCAGATGATTTCTGGAAACAGAAGCCCAGAATCCGGAGGCGAGAAATTTATTTTTCATTTCCACATTGGTGATATTTTCGCTGACAGCCTCCATAAAATTCAATGTAAAATTCTTTTTGGACGGGTCATTCTTTTCCTTTTGATAGGCCTGGTTGTATAAAAAGGCCTCGAGATAGTAGGAATACGCGCGATAACTGAATAAGGATTCATCATTCAAATCGACTTCGTTCCTGAAATCGTAAAAACCTGTACTTACTTCCGGATGGTCATAGATGTTTTGCCCGTCCCTGTGTTTAAGGACAAAAAGCTCCTTCTTGGCATATGCTGGGTAATGAATGGCAATTTCTGCCAGTTTCTTAAAGGCATCTGAAGGATTCTCACTTTCAATGTCCAAAAATTTTTGATAGGCCTCAGACAAGTGCATAGTAGTTTCTTCTATTCTTTGGCTAAAGTCCTGTTCATTTAGTGTGTAATGGGGCTTGAATTTTTTTTCAATTTCTTCATTCTCGAGAAAAGCACCGATCAAAAAATTATTTTTTCCAGCTCCTTTCCCGCTGAAAATAATCGACTCATCAAAGTTCCAGGCATTCAGATAGAGCATCAGACTGTCCTTTGGTTCTAAAAAGATATATTGAAATTCCGGACCGTGTTTAAAAGTATATAATCCAGTACTTAAAGAATCCAGCTGAAATAAAAATTTATTCGTCGGATTAATTTTTGCCGAGTCCAGGACCTGTTCATTCTTCAATAAATAAACATAGGTCCCTTTTGGATTTGTGATCTTCCCACCAAAATAGGTTCTAGGATTTTCTTCCGCTTTTTTACAACTAATCACAGTTGGCAGAAAAGCAGTCAAAATAAAAAATTGGAAAATAAAAAGGTAGTTCTTTCTCAAATATTCCGGCCTTGACATAATAGGCAAAATTAAAGATATCATCGTTTGCGCCATGTTAATTGGTTGTTAAATATTTGATAATACTGTTGCTAAAATGACAGGGAAGGACAAATGTGCAGGGAAATATACTGTAGTTTGCCGGTAACATTATTATTAGGTAAAATCGAATGAATTGTGACTTAAATGACTACTTTTGCAAAAATTTTAAAAGATGTTATCAGTATCGAACTTATCCTTACAATTTGGGAAAAGAATCTTATTTGATGAGGTAAATACAAAGTTTACCAAAGGAAATTGTTATGGGATCATCGGAGCAAACGGTGCCGGAAAATCTACATTTCTCAAAATATTATCAGGTAAAATGGATCCTACAGCAGGGAATGTTTCCCTTGAAAAAGGAAAAAGGATGTCTGTTTTGTCACAGGATCACTACGCTTTTGACGAACACCCAGTTTTGGAAACCGTGTTGATGGGGAACAAACCTTTGTTCGATCTGAAACAGGAACTGGACCTGATCTATGCCAAGCCTGATTTTAGTGAAGAAGACGGTGTAAAGGCCGGAGAACTGGGAGGCCATTTTGAAGAAATGGGTGGCTGGTCTGCGGAGAGCAGTGCCGCCAGTTTATTGTCTTCTTTGGGAATAGGAGAAGAATTGCATTATACTTTAATGAAGGATGTCGACAGCAAAGCGAAGGTACGCGTGCTTCTTGCCCAGGCGCTTTTTGGTAATCCCGATGTGCTGATCATGGATGAGCCTACCAATGACCTGGATTTTGAGACCATAGGCTGGCTGGAGAATTTTCTTGCAAACTACGACAATACGGTCATTATCGTGTCGCACGACAGGCACTTTCTGGATGCCGTTTGCACCCATATTTCGGATATAGATTTTGGAAAGATAAACCAGTATTCAGGAAATTATTCTTTTTGGTATGAGTCAAGTCAGCTGGCTGCAAGACAAAAGGCACAGCAGAACAAGAAGGCCGAAGAAAAGAAGAAAGAGCTGGAAGAGTTTATACGGAGATTTTCTGCCAATGTAGCCAAATCAAAACAAGCTACTTCCAGAAAAAAAATGATTGAGAAATTAAATGTATCCGATATAAAACCATCGAGCAGGAGGTATCCGGCCATTATATACGACCAGGAAAGAGAAGCCGGTGATCAGATACTGCATATTGAAAATCTGAGCAAAGCCATTGATGGTACCGTACTGTTCAAGGATGTGAATATCAATCTGGCAAAAGGAGATAAAGTAGTATTGTTGTCTCGGGATTCAAGGGCGGTAACTGCTTTTTATCAGATAATTACAGGTAACGACAAGGCGGATTCCGGAACTTTTGTTTGGGGGGTGACCACCAATCAGGCTTACCTGCCTGTCGATAACGCGGCATTTTTTGAATCCGAGAACAACCTTGTTGACTGGCTGAGGCAATACGCTAAAACTGATGAAGAAAGAGAAGAAGTTTTTTTACGGGGATTTCTGGGAAAAATGTTGTTCAGCGGCGATGAAGCCCTGAAAAAATGTGCTGTCTTATCAGGTGGAGAAAAGGTGCGCTGTATGCTTTCTCGCATGATGATGAACAGGGCCAATGTGCTGCTCATCGACGAACCGACAAACCACCTCGACCTGGAGTCTATTCAGGCTTTTAACAATGCGCTGGTAAAATATAAAGGAACTGTGATTTTTTCTACCCATGACCATGAATTTGCAGAGACAGTGGCAAACCGGATCATTGAGATCACTCCAACCGGTGTCATCGACAGGTACATGACCTTTGATGAATACCTGGAAGATGAGAGCATAAAAACGCTGAGAAATTCCATGTACAAATAACAGAAACACCACATCAATTAAAAAATCCCCGACTGTATGAAGGGGATTTTTTTTTCAATCTGAGAAAACTCAAATCCTGGTATCGACCAGGCTCATGATCTCCTGTTCCATTTTTGCACTCGCCCCGGCAAGTCCTTTTGCCTTCTCCAGGATCTTCACTACAAAGTCCTGATCCTTAATGTCTTTTACATTGATTCTCACATTGAGATAAGCACCGGTCACAGCAGTTTTTGCGCAAAGTGCGCCAACTGCGGCGTCAGAGAGCGAGCTTTGCAGGCCGGTCTCAACCATTTTTTTCATGATCTCCATAGAAGCACAGGCATTTTCCATAACGGCTAAGGGAATTTCACTGGCGTATTTAGTGGCCTCCTCGATCGCCTTTTTTCTGAGCTCAATTTCTTCGGAATTTCCTTTGGGCAGCCGGAAACCTTCTATGATCTTATTAAAGGCCCGGGTATCTTCATCAACAAGCAAAAGCAGGGTATCTTTCAATTTCTGACCTTTTTCTGCCCATTCGGAAAACATTTCCCACTTCTCATCCCAACCGCTTTTATGAGCTGACAGATTGGCGACCATGGTTCCCAATGAGACCCCAAGGGCACCCACATAGGCAGAAATCGATCCTCCTCCGGGTGCCATGGACTCGCTGGCTGTTTCGTCGGCAAAGGCTCTCACACTCAAGTCGGTCAGCTTTTTTGTATTTTTCTCTTCCAGCAAATATTCAATGATCTTTTCTTTTGGATTAAAGGGTTTCAGGTCGTCGAGCCCGAGCGATTTGACCGCAATTTTTAGTTTTTCATCCACGGAAATACCCAGCGACCTTTCCTGTTTTCTCAGAAAATAATCCGCTGCATCGAGCATAGACTTCAGGGGCAGAAGTCCGACGAGCTCAGAACCTGTTACACGCAAACCCCGGCGTTCTGCTGCCTTGCATGTTTCATCAAAAACCACATGCAGCGGACTTAGGCTTATATTCGTTAAATTATAAGAGATCTGTGCTATACCGTATTCTTCAATATACCAGCCTATACCTTTTACGGCCTTCAGTTTTCCGGGTATTCTCAGCGGATTGCCTTCATCATCCAAAACGGGCTTTCCTGTTTTCGGGTCGTTTCCGGCAATTCTGCCTGCTTCGCGAATATCAAAGGCTACAGCGTTGGCCCTTCGGGCTGATGTGGAATTTAAATTCACATTATAGGCTATCAAAAATTCACGGGCAGAAATGGCAATAGCTCCTGTTTTTTGGACAGAGGTATTGAATTCGGCCGGGCCGAAATCGGGTTTCCAATCCGGATTGGTCAATTTTTCCTTTAATCCTTCATATTCTCCGGCACGGCAATTGGCCAGGTTCTTTCTTTTTTCTTCTGAGGCAGCTGCTTCGTAATAATAGCCGGGGATACCCAGTTCTTTACCCACTCTTTTACCCAAAGCATCCGCAAAGGCAGCAGTTTCTTTCATACTGATACCGGAAATCGGGATCAATGGGCAGACATCAGTAGCTCCAAACCGCGGATGCTCTCCCTGGTGTTTTGACATATCGATCAATTCAGCTGCTTTTTTTATGAGCAGAAAGGCTGCTTCGATCACTTTTTCCGGTTCTCCGACAAAGGTGATCACTGTGCGGTTTGTAGCATTTCCGGGATCTATATCAAGCAGTTTGATACCCTCAACGGATTCTACAACCCTGGCAATAGTATTTATTTTTTCAAGATCCCTTCCTTCACTGATGTTCGGAACACATTCAATAATTCTGTTATTCATGGATATGGGTTTATGGAACAAATTTAGCAAATGGCCATGAACCTGAAGCAAAGGGATAAAAATAAAAAACTGCAAACCGTGGCAAAGTTTGCAGTTCATAAATTAGCTGTGCCGGGATGGGCTTATTAAAAAACAAAACCCAGTCCCAGTACGATATTTCTGCCCGGATTTTGAATCTGGTCCACTTTCAGAGCCGATAAATGAGAAATATAGGACTCATCAAGCAGGTTATTGATATTTAAATTTGCCCTCATTCCAACTTTTTTAAATTTCATATTGCCGCCTAAGCTCAAACCCAACAAATTATAGGCATCAGTAGGTGTTTCAAAGTCACTCACCTTGTTTTGAGCAAAAAATGAATCGACTTCAAATGAAAAGTAATAATCTTCTAAGAAGTTATTGCCATTGAATTCTGCTCTCACCACGTTGGCCCATTTATTGGCTGGGATTAGCGGGAGGTATTTGTCATCCGCCTGCTTACCGGTTACGGTTGAGAAGGTACTTTCCAGATGCAGCCAGTCGAGGGGGTGCGGATGCAGGTGAATGCCGAATTCAGCACCAAAAAGATCGGCATCGCTTTGTTCATAGATAAATACACTTGCATCATCTTCAATTTCACCTGTTGGTGTCAGGAAGATATAATCATTTATTTTGTTGTAAAAACCGTTGGCAAAAATTTCAAAATGTTCATTGCCATATTCCAGCGACAGATCTGTCTGGAAGTTTTGTTCACTTTCCAGATCCGGGTCACCGATCTCAAAACGGTTGGTGCCATGGTGCACACCGTAGGAGGTAAGTTCAGCTAAATTCGGGGCTCTGAAACCGCTCGCTAAATTGATACGTGTGGTAACTGCCTTGAAGAGCAGCGTCTTATAACCCAATGAAAAAGTAAAATTTTCATAATTTCTGTCGATGGCTTCCACAATTTCTACTTCATCTTCATGATCTTCATCATGATCTTCATCTTCATCCTCATGGTGTTCTAATGTGTATGCTTCTGTCTCCAGGCTTCTATGGTCAAATCTGGCGCCAACCTGAAAAATATTGTTTTTATTAAGCTCATAAATACCTGAGGTAAAAAAACCGATGTCCTTTGTGTTTGCATCGGGAATTAAAATCTCTTCCCCTGAGTTCTTGTTGCTTTGGATCAATCCCTGTAATCCTGCAATCACTTCCAATTTGTTTTTCTTAGGAAAGTAGTATTTGCCTTCATAGGTAAAGGTGCTGAGATCCATATCCAGTGCGGCATCAGATCCATGCTCATCTTCTTCATCCTCCTCATCATGATCCTCACCCTCATGTCCGTGTTCATCTTCAAATTCCCGGCGATTATTATATACATAACCCAGGTTGACATCAATTTTTGCTTCATTCAGAAAAAAGTGGTTGTGCAGGCCGAGGATATGGCTTTGAAGTTTCTGATAAGGCAGTTCAGGTGTTTTGCTTTCGGTTTGTTCTTCAATGCCTTCCGGGATACCAATCTTGGAATCGACATAATTGTACCTCAGTTCTGATACTACATTTTTAATGTTTACTCCGAATCCGGCCTTGAAATCTTTTTCATTAAAACGCGTATTGGTGACCCGTTCTCCTTCACCGGTTTCGTAATCAGAGTGAGTGGTGTAAGTTCCTCTGAGCAGGACTTTAAAAACGTCTGAAGAAGTTTTTACGCCTGCGGACGTATTACTCCCGAGCGTATTCGAATAGAAATCCTGATTAATACTGACATCGGTTTCATTCTGATAAGCGAATTTTTCCGGATTAATGTATAGCACACCGCCAAGTGCATCAGAACCATAGAGCAGGGAAGCCGGCCCTCTGATGACCTCCACACTTTCGAATCCGGCGCCATTGAGCCCCAAACCGTGTTCGTCGCCCCATTGCTGATTTTCAAGACGCACTCCCTGGGTATAGATCAGAACCCGGTTGCCGGACAACCCGCGTATAACGGGCTTCCCAATGCCTGTACCGGTAGATAATTGCTCCACCCCGGGTATGGATGTCAGGCTTTCTGCCAGTGTGGGAGCTCCAGTTTTCTGTAAAGTTTCGATCGAATTTGATTCGATCTTCATCACATTTTCGCTTTGCAGTTTCCCAAAGGGAGCTGATAAAATCACCTCATCCATATGAAAAATGGAAGGGCTTAATACGATGTTGATCTCTGTTTTTTCGCCTCCGCTAAGAAAACTTCGGTTCTCTGTGTCGTAACCTATAAAACTGATGGTGAGTGTCTGATTTCCTTTTGGGATGTTTTTTAAGGTATAGCTACCGTCAGCATTGGAAGTAGTCCCAATATGTAGTTGTTCAATATAGATTTCCGCTCCAAAAACAGGCATATTATTTTCGTTCGTTATAATTCCGGAAACGGTGGTTTGTGCATATAAAAGGGAACTGAATCCCAGTAGCAGAATTAAGTGTACAAATTTCATAGAATGTAAATTAATGGTTTAAAATAAATCGTAAAAATTTAGAATAAAGCATTAATCACCGGAGGGCCCCGCAACAGGTAATGATAAGCCCTGAGCTGCTCAGAAAAGCTGCAGCTAAATAGAATAAGTTGTTTAAATGGCTCAAAACGGATCAGCTCAAAATCATTTTGAGCTTTCTCAAAAGAAATGTTTTGAAGCATATGAAATGCAGCGCAGGATTCTTTCTGCGCATGGATATGCTGTTCATTTTTGGCAAAACAATGTTGGTTCTGGTGCTCATGAACAGCATGAAAAAGCCCGAATATTGCAGGCAAAATAAAGATGAAGGCCAGGAGGCCCGCTTTAATATATTTTGTTTCAGTGCTTTTCATAATCGCACTGCAATAGTACGAATTAATCAAGAACAAAGCAAGGAGGATTACCCTCCTTGATCAGTCTGTAAAGAACTGAAGCTGTTAAAGGCCCATTTTCTTCAGGATTTTCTCCATGAGGCACCAGTCTGTAAATGCGTATTGAAACAGGTTCACGCCCACAAAAAGCGTAAACCAGATCCAGTTTATATTCACAAAATAAGCCAGTAAAACACTTATAATGATAAATGAACCGGCTATAGCTCTGATATATTTTTCCATAATTCTATAGTTTAAATAAATTGTTCCACATTCATAACTGCCAATCTAATGGGACTGGTGCAATCGGTGTTTTTATTGAAGTCATTCAACAAACCGATTAAAGATTCAATTTTCCCATTCTCTGTAAAGGAGAAAAGTAAAACTGAATCTACATTGTTGCGCGAAGAAGAAAACCAATTTTGTTCCGGATGATTTTCGGAATGCTGTTTATGTCCCTCCATATTTATGGCACTCCAGGTGAGTATCCCAGCTTTTTTTAGCAGGGAGATCGCATCTTTCTCGAGTTCTTTGACAGCGGTTAATACGATTAATTTTATCATAGTTATTGGGATTTATGTTTTTTTCTTTCCATAAAATAATAGATCAAAGGAGCCATAATGAGGGTTAATATGGTGGCGAAGATCGTACCTCCAAGCATGGAGATGGCTAAACCCTGAAAAATTGGGTCAAAAAGCATCACGAATGCACCAATAACTACGGTTCCTGCAGTGAGCAGTATGGGAGTTGTTCTTACCGCACCTGCCTCCATGACTGCTTGCCGCAAAGGAATGCCTTCTTCCAGTCTCAAGTTGATAAAATCAACCAGCAAAACGCCGTTTCTTACCATAATTCCTGCCAGGGCGATCAAACCGATCATTGAAGTTGCAGTGAAATAAGCTCCAAAGATCCAGTGGCCTAATATGATTCCCGATAGCGATAAGGGCAGTGAGATCAGCATAACCAGTGGTGATTTAAAATCCTGGAACCAACCCACCAGCAATAGGTAAATGATAATAATCACTACAGCAAAGGCAGCGCCGAGATCTCTGAATACCTCATAGGTAATCTGCCATTCACCGTCCCATTTTACGGTATATTCACTTTCATTGTCGGGCTGTTCATTCCATTTCTCATTTAAAGTGTATCCTTCTGGCATTTTTATTTCGTTCAATCTGTCCGAGAAATCGAGCAAGGCATAAACGGGGCTTTCGAGTTTGCCCGCCATTTCAGCGGTGACATAAACCACCCTTCGCTGATTTTTTCTCATAATACTTTTTTCAATGGTATCATTTTTAATTTTAATCAGATCGCCAACAGGCACGACATTACCGTTCTGAGAGATTAATTTTAAAGCGAGGAGTTCCGTTAAACCCGATTTTTCCTTTTCATCCAGCTGCAAAACGATACCTACATCCTTACTCGCCTTCTCGTCATACATCTTGCTGACCGGCTGGTTTGCCATAGCCAGCTGCATCGTTGAAACGATCTGTTGCGGTGCGATTCCATTGAGGGCGGCCTTTTCTTTATCGATCACAAAACGGTATTCGGTCTGATCGTTTTCGATCATCCAGTCCACATCTACCACCTCCTTATTGGATGAAAAAAGTGTTTTTAACTGATTCCCAATTTTGATCTGTTCCTCATAATCAGGCCCGTACACTTCGGCGACTAAAGTTGATAAAACAGGAGGGCCGGGGGGAACTTCAACAACTTTTGCATTACCTCCGAACTTTTGAGCGATCTCCTGGATTTTAGGTCTAAGCTCTTTTGTTATCTGGTGGCTTTGTTCTTTGCGGTCACCTTTACCTATCAGGTTGACCTGGATATCGGCAACATTTGAGCCCCTTCTCAGATCGTAGTGTCTTACCAGGCCATTAAATGTTATTGGCGACGCAGTACCTACGTAACTCTGGTAATCAGATACAAACTCACTTTCTTTGATGTATTGGGCAATTTCCTGAGTTACCATCTGCGTTCTTTCCAGAGTAGTCCCTTCCGGCATATCGAGAATAACCTGAAATTCATTTTTGTTATCGAAAGGCAGCATTTTAACAGCCACTGTTTTCGTGAGGAACATGCCCATGGTACCCAAAAGGAGGATGATATTTATTCCAAAAAACAAATAGCGGTACAGTTTGTTATCAAGAAGCAGATCCATGATCTTTTTATACCACATATAGATCCTGGAAGTACTCAAGTCATGTGATTCTTCGGCTTCATTGTGGTTTTTCTTTTCTTTTTCCCGTAAAAAGATATAGCCCAGATAGGGAGTAATAGTCAGCGCAACCAGCAGCGAGACGATCATTGCAATGGAGGCTCCGATCGGCATCGGACTCATATAGGGTCCCATAAGGCCGGACACGAAGGCCATAGGCAGCACAGCTGCGATCACAGTTAGGGTGGCAAGAATTGTCGGGTTACCAACTTCATTGATCGCGTATATAGCAGCTTGTTTAAAGGGAAGCCTTTTCATCTTAAAATGCCTGTGCATATTTTCAGCGATTATGATGGAGTCATCAACCACAATTCCGGTAACAAAGACCAGGGCGAAAAGTGTGATCCTGTTCAGCGTATAATCCATGAAATAATAACTGAACAAGGTCAGGGCAAAGGTCACGGGAACAGAAAGAAATACGACCAAACCACCTCTCCATCCCATAGCCAGCATAACTACCAGTGAGACAGATATAATGGCTATGATCAAATGAAGCAATAATTCTGAAACTTTATGTGATGCTGTTTCCCCATAGTTTCGGCTTATTGAGACATGTACATCGTCCGGAATCAGATCTTTTTTGAGCTCGTCAATTCTGTCAAGAATCACTTTGGAGATCTTCATCGCATCACCCCCTTTTTGTTTTCCGATGGACAGAGTAACGGCCGTATATGCTTCCGGGTACGTTGTTTTATTTTCTGTACTGGCACTACCGTAGCCAAAGGAAACATATTCTTTTGCTAATTCGGGGCCTTCTTTCACTTCCGCAACCTGGCTCAAATACACCGGTTTGTTCTGGTTTATACCGACGATCAGATTTTGTATATCTTCAACAGTTTGAAAAAAGTCACCGGTATGAACTAAATATTCCGTGTCGTTCTTTGAAAATCTTCCCGAGTTCGACTGCGCATTGTTCAATTGAATTTTCTGGACTACAGCCAGAAAATCAATTTTATTTTCTGCCATTTTGTCTTTGTCAAGAACAATACTAACCTCTCGGCTTCGGCCGCCAATCACCTCAGTAATGGCAACTCCGTTCACTTTTTTTATCTCATTATTGACTTCCTCGGCGATTTGTTTAAGCTGGTAATCATCATAATTATCACTCCAGAAAGTAAGGCCAAGAACAGGAACATCATCAATGGCTCTGGTCTTTACCAATGGCATAGAAACCCCCTGGGGTATTTGGTCCATGTGTTTGATGATCTCATTGTACAATTGTACGAAAGAGCGTTCGGTGTCTGAACCTACGTAGAATTGTACTATGACCATGGCCTGCTCTTTCATAGATGTGGAATAGACGTATTCCACCCCCGGCAGGTTGGCTATAATCTTTTCCAGTGGTTTGATGACCTTTGTTTCGACTTCAGCAGGGTTGGCACCCGGGTATTGAATAAAAATATCTGCAATAGGTACTTCGATCTGTGGTTCCTCTTCTCTTGGAATGAGGAAAGAGCTGTAGATGCCAATAAGCATGAACAGGATCATCAATAAGACAGTCAGCTTTGATTCAAGAAAAAAAGCAGCAATTTTTCCGGCAAATCCTTTTTCCATTTTATTTGTTTATTTGAATTTTTGCTCCGTTGTATAATTTCCCCTCAGAATGGATTATATAAGACTCACTTCCTGAAAGCCCTGACAGCACTTCAACCTGATCGCCGACATTTCTACCAAGCCGCACCCACCTCAAAATGGCTGTATTTGACTGGCTCACCGTATACAGTCCCGTCAATTGGCCTCTCTCCACAATAATATTCCTCGGTACGAGAACCATATCCTGTTTTTTCCCTTCAAAGGGAAACTCGGTAATGACATCCATACCCGAGTATATTTTTGTGTCTGCTATTTTGGAGAGCTCTATTTTTGCTAAAAATTGTCCCCCTGTATTTTGTGAAGACGTACTGATTTCACTTATTTTTCCATTGATGGTGGCATCATTGCTTTTTATGCGTACCCTGACCACCTGTCCCTTTTTTAACTGTGACACATAGGTTTCGGGAATAATTGCCGTTGCGATAAATTTACCCGGATTTTCTATACCGATAAGCGGTGTTCCCGGCATGGCCATATCACCTTCTTTTACAAATACAGAGGTGATCACGCCAGAAAAAGGGGCTCTTACATTGCTGTAACCCAGCAGCGCATTGATCTCATTAACCAGTTCTGCCGTTGCATCAACCTGTGCCTTTGCGATATTGTAGGCTGCCTGTACATCCTCAAATTCCTTTTCAGAGGCACTTTTTTGTTCGTATAGTTTCTTGTATCTGTTCAGGTTGTTTTCGGCAAGCTTGAAACTGGCTTGTGCCTGAATCAGTTTCGCTTTGGCCTGCGATTTCTGCGCCTCGATATCTGTATTGTTAATATGGAGTAATTGCTGCCCTTGTTTGACCTGGTCGCCAAGTTTAACATATACTTTCTCAACATATCCCGTTACCTTGGTACTTAAATTGCTGAACTGATCAGCCTCAATCTTCCCGCTGGCGGTAAAATACTGATTACCCTGAGCCCCTTTTGGCTGTTCAACTGTTACCCTGATGGTTGCAGAATTTGTTTCGGTTTTGGTTTTATCATCTGAACAACTGTAAAGAATGCCCAGAAGTGTTAGTAGAATGATGTGTTTCTTCATGACGGTTAGATTATTTCGTTAAAAATTTTAGATAAGCTGTGGCATAATTGTAGTTGAATAATGACTGTGCATAGGCAAGTTCATTTTGTTGCAATTGCGTTTCCGCATAGAGCAGATCACTCGTTCTTTCAAGACCCTGTTCATAGCGGTTTCTTGTTATCCTCAGCGATTCTTCAGATTGCTCTGTTGCCTGTTTTGAAATTTTTACACTTTCTTGTGCATCGACCAGTTGCCTTTTTGCTTTGTTCAGTTCAATTTTGCTCTGTGCCAGGTATTGTTCCTGGTGCAGGTTTGCTTTTTCCAGCTGGGCTTTTTCCTGGTGGATCTTTCCCAGGGTTCTTCCGCCATCGAACAGGTTCCATGATAATTCCAGGCCAACAAGGTAATTGCTCGCTTCAAAACCCATGAAATCATCATCGTTCCATTCATAGTTGGCAAAGGCTCCTGCCCTCGGGATGAACTGGTATTTGGATGATTTCAGCAGTTCGGTCTGTGCTTCTGACCCATAGCTTACCGCTTTTATATCTTTTCTTTCAAGGTTTAATTCAGTTTCCTCATAGGCATGAATTTCTGACATGCTCAATTTTTCTGCAGGAACATACAATACATTGTTTTTGTCTCCGATAAGAAATGAAAGGTATTCCGACACATTGCTCAAATTGCTTTTTGCGTATTGCAGATCGTTCTTTACCTCATTGTATCTCACATCAACATTGATCAGATCAGCATTCTGAATTAAACCCAGTTCAAAATTATTTCCGGCTATCTTTTTATTTTCAGCAGCAGTCTGAAGTGCTTTTTCAACTACTTCAACCTGTTTGTACACCAGTTGAAGCTCCATGTAGGTCTTTTCAATTTCCAGCTGTATATATTCTTTGGATCTTTCTTTTTGCAGATCGGCGGCTTTGGTATTAAGTTCCGCAGCTTTCCTTCCTTTCCAACCATCCAGTTGAAAAATAGGCTGAAATAATTCAACACGGGTATTAAAATTTTGCTGTTGCCCCGGGTCATTCAGGCGGTTTGGATCAAAATCAGCACTGGTAACGGATTCTTGTAAAAGCTTATAACCAAAGGCATACAATGGATTGTTTGTAGATGTACTGGTATTTTTTAACTGCAGGGATGGAAGAAAAACCGCATTTGACTGCTTTAACCGGGCTTTGGCCAGCTGGTAGTCCTGCTCTGCAATTTTTACATTTAAGTTGTTTTGAACTGCCCTGGTTCTTGCATCTTCCAGACTAATCGGTTGAACGGTTTGTGAATAGATTATTCCACTGAATAAAAACAGGAATAACAGAGATACATAAGAATAAAATTTAAATCTTGTTTTCTTCATTGCATGTTATAATTAAATTCTGAACAAAAGTACTTCGGCAGGCTAGTAGCTAAAGCAACTTATATTACAATGCTTTAATTATAAAACTGTAATGAAAAAATACAGGGTGTTTTATTTAAATTTTTTTCGCACTCTCATATTCAAGGCCTCTACGCCAATTGAAAAGGCTATTGCAAAATACAGATAACCCTTGGGGATCGCACCCACATGCTGTCCAATTACAGAAGTATCAGATAAATGTGCACTTTCAGTAATCAGCATGAAACCGATCAGGATTAAAAATGATAAAGCGAGCATTTGTATGGTTGGATGCCTGTTTACAAAATTACCAACGGGTACTGCGAAGATCATCATTATCAATATAGAGATAACCACTGCGATAATCATGATGATGAGAGCGCCTTCGATGCCATTGGTCATCCCCACTGCCGTCAGGACCGAATCAAAGGAAAAGACCAGGTCGATCAATACGATCTGAACCAGTACATAAGCCACAGAGATGCCCGATTTTTTCGATTGTACCTTTGTATCGTGTTCTTTCCCCTCTACCTTCAGGTGTATTTCATGGGTACTTTTATAGAGCAAAAAAATACCGCCTGCAAACAGGATCAGGCCTTGTCCGGTTATATTCGTATGCAACCAGCCCAAGTCAACCGTATATAAAACATCTTTCATTGAAATGATATACGAGATACCCAGGAGCAGGGCTATTCTAAAAAACATGGCCAGAAGCAAACCGATCCGGGTAGCTTTTTTGATTTTATCCGCCGGCAGTTTTCCGGCAGTGATCGAAATGAAAATAATATTGTCAATTCCCAGAACAACTTCCAGGAAAGTCAGTGTTAATAAGGCAGCCCAGGTATCCGGATGGGTAAAAATTTCCATAAGATGTATTTGATTGGGTTCTTTAAAATATTTAGTCTTCTAATTTAACAGCTGTTCCCTTTTGTTTGAAATTAGAACCTTTGTAACTGGCCACAAAACTGTAACTGTTTTGTTTTACTTCAATAATTTTTACATGAAATGGGGTACTGTCCAGCAAGGTCTTCGGGTGTGTTTTGGTGAGCACATATTCGAAATCATTTTTCCAGAAGATCTTAAAGGTATCTACTTTATTGTTAAAAGATTCAATTTGTATGGAGTCGTTTCTAACCGCCGTTGAAGAGAGCTCGCTGTCGTCGAGTACTGTTTTAAAGGTTCCCTGCTTTAAGGAATTGATATTCATTCTTTCCTGCCCACAGGACCATGACAGTAAAAAACATAAACTGAGAAATGCAAAAACAATGCGCATGGATTAGTAGATTATTCCGGTGTAATTAAACGGTTTTATGGATTTAAGTTCTGTTTTTATCTGCTCGCTTACGTCCAGAGAATCGATAAAATCAGCAAGGGACTTTTCGGTGATCTTTTCATTAGTACGTGTAAGTCCTTTCAGCGCTTCATAGGGATCGGGATAAGCTTCCCTGCGCAGTATAGTCTGAATTGCTTCAGCCACAACAGCCCAGTTGTCTTCGAGATCCTTTTCTATGGCCTCCCTGTTCAGGAGCAGTTTGCAAAGGCCTTTTTGGGTAGAAAGGAAACTGATCAGGGTATGGGCCAGGGGAACGCCAATATTGCGAAGAACAGTTGAATCTGTCAGGTCGCGCTGCAATCTGGACACAGGCAGTTTGGCGGATAAATGCTCAAAAAGTGCATTGGCTATGCCGAGATTGCCTTCGCTGTTCTCAAAATCAATTGGATTTACCTTATGAGGCATGGCTGAGGATCCTACCTCTCCCTTCTTGATCTTTTGTTTAAAGTAGTTCATGGAAATATACTGCCATATATCCCTGTTTAGATCGATAAGCACCGTATTGATGCGCTTGAGGGCATCAAAAAAAGCAGCCATATGATCGTAATGTTCAATCTGGGTGGTGGGAAATGAATAATGCAATTGGAGTCTGTTTTCTACAAAATCTTTGCCGAACTTTTTCCAGTCCACCTGAGGAAAAGCCACGTGATGGGCATTAAAATTACCTGTAGCCCCTCCGAACTTTGCTGCGAAAGGTACCTGAAGCAGCAGTTTTTTTTGCTGTGATATTCGTTCGGCAAAAACCGAGATCTCTTTGCCCAATAAGGTTGGAGATGCCGGCTGACCATGCGTGCGGGCGAGCAGGGGTATATCATTCCATTCCTTTGCCAACAAAACCAATTTTTGTTCGAGCGATTCCAGTTCAGGCAAATAAACGGCAAAAAAGGCCTCTTTAAGCGATAAGGGTATGGCCGTATTGTTAATGTCCTGCGAAGTTAAACCAAAATGTATGAACTCTTTAAAGGCTTTTAGTCCCAGTATTTCAAATTTTTCCTTAATAAAATATTCTACTGCCTTGACATCGTGATTTGTTATTTTCTCAATGTCCTTAATTTTTTGAGCGTCTCCGGAATCAAATTGCGTATACACTTTTCTCAGGTCTTCAAACTTCTGATTCTCAAATCCGGAAAGTTGGGGGAGTGGGATGGAGCAAAGTGCGATAAAATATTCAATTTCTACCTTTACCCGGTAACGGATCAGTGCTTCTTCTGAAAAATAAGGTGCCAGAATTTCTACTTTATCTCTGTAACGGCCATCTATCGGAGATATGGCACTTAGGCTTGTCAAACTCATGATCGGGTTTCCGGTTTTATGAAAGATACAAAATTAGGTTTTTTATTTAATTCATTTAAGGGCAAACTATAATTTGCTGGGAAAGGCAATTATTTTTTTGACAGCTGCTTCAGCAACATCCTGGTGTGACTTTGGTATCCGGGGCTTTTACTGAAAAAATCCTTTTGGAGTATTTCGGTCAGATCCTCCCTGATCCAGCTTCTTTCATTTGAAAACATAGCCAGAGCGGACATGGCAAAAACCTGCGTTGCCGTTTTTTCATCACGGAGTAGCCAGTCAAAACAGGCTTCGATCAGGCTGTCTTTTTGTAGCTCTGTCAGGATAGGTGCATTACGGCTTTTTGAGTAATGCATTTGGGTGATCCGCTGACATACTTTGGCAACCGGACGCAGTGCACTGTCATTTTTTATATTTTGGATATGGGGTATAAAAGTATCGAGCTGCGGGATTAAAAGAGCGGGATTCCTGAGGAACACCAGTTCGGTTGTCCAGGAGGCCCTTATGTGTATGGGATCTTCTGTTTCGAATAAAATTGAAATGAGATCAGGAAAAGTTTCCGGATGCCTGAGTACAAAGTCTGCAGCCCGGTCGCGATACAACCGCTTTGCGACGGTTATTGAATTCAGGACCTCCAGTAACTCAGTTCTTCTTCTTTCCGGATTTTCGTTCATTTTTTTTTGGACTTAACTTGTATATGAGGTAGGCAAAACCGATCACAAAATGTAAAATGACCAGGACCATAATGGTGTAATACCAAAAATTTGAACTTCGCATAATTGATTTGCTAAAGAAATTGTTATTCAAAATTATAAAAAATTGTTACTTTTAAACCTTTATTAGGATGATATTAGCGCCAAACAAAAGGTGAATCATGATAAAAATTGTGTTTATGAAAAAAAAATGGATTTCGAATTTCCTGTTTCTTTTTATTCTCTTCTGCCTTTCACAAGATATCCTGGCACAAACCGCAGTAAATCAGTTGGATAAGGATGGAAAAAGAGATGGCCCCTGGGAAAAATTTTACGATAACAACCGCATAAGGTACCGGGGCACCTTCAAGCATGGAAAAGAGGTGGGGACATTTAAATATTTTTCTGCGGAAAACTCCGATTTTCCTGTAATTGTCAAGGTATATAACGATAAAAACAACATTGCAGAAGTAAAGTATTACACTACCCAGGGCGTACTCGAAAGTGAAGGACAGATGGATGGAAAGAACAGGGTAGGCAAATGGATTTTTTATCATATTGATGGCAAAACAGTGATGAGCGAGGAAAATTATGTAGACGGGAAACTTCACGGTCCTTACAAAACCTTCTACAATGATGGCACCCCAACCGAAATAGCGAGTTATAAGAACGGCCTCCTGGATGGTAATTACAAGAAATACGCCATCAGGGGTCATCTGATCAACGATTTTAATTATATCGGCGGGAAGCTCAACGGTATGGCGACTTATTATTCACTGAAGTCCGGTGAACTCATTAAAAAAGGTCCGTTTAAAGATGACCAGCGGGTCGGTACCTGGGAAAATTATGTCGATGGAGAACTGGTAAGTACAGAGCAGCCGGCAATAAAACCTGAAAAAACAAAAAAATAAACCCGATCCTCACAGGCTTACCGGCTCAATTTCTATCTTTGCACTGCTAAAGTCCGGTTGATGAAAAGAGTAATTATTGGCTTGTCGGGAGGTGTTGATTCCAGTGTTGCTGCATATCTGCTGAAAGAACAGGGTTATGAGGTGATTGGCTTGTTCATGAAGAACTGGCATGATGATTCCGTTACCATTTCCAAAGAATGCCCATGGCTGGAAGACAGCAATGATGCCATGCTGGTGGCTGATAAACTCGGTATACCTTTTCAGGTAGTCGATCTGAGTGAGCAATACAAGGAAAGGATCGTGGATTATATGTTTCGCGAGTATGAAATGGGCAGAACACCCAATCCGGACATACTTTGTAACCGGGAGATCAAGTTTGATGTTTTTATGGAGATCGCACTTGGCCTGGGTGCCGACTTTGTTGCAACGGGACATTATTGCCGGAGAGATATTCTGGAAATCCAGGGAAAAAAAGTGTACAGACTCCTGGCAGGTAAAGATGCCAACAAGGACCAATCGTATTTTTTATGCCAGCTTTCACAAGATCAGTTGTCCAGATCCCTGTTCCCCATTGGTGAACTGACCAAAACTGAGGTGAGAAAGATTGCCTCAGACCAAGGCCTGGTTACCGCAGAAAAAAAAGACTCCCAGGGACTATGTTTTATCGGGAAAGTCAGGTTGCCGGAGTTTTTGCAGCAGAAATTAATGCCGAAAGAAGGGTTGATCGTTCAGATTCCGGAAGATGCAGCTATTTATAATGAAACGCTGCCTGAATTTTCAGATAAAGAAACATCCCTGAGGCATTTGGCAACAAAAAGGAAATATCAGATTTCCGACGGTAAAGTCGTTGGGAAGCACCAGGGAGCACATTATTTTACCAAAGGCCAGAGAAAAGGACTTGGTGTAGGCGGCAAGGCAGAACCACTTTTTGTTATTGATACTGATGTAAACGAGAATATTATTTATACCGGGCAGGGCAAAGGTCACCCCGGACTTTACGGAAAGGTTCTTTTTGTTGACAATGACGAAATCCATTGGATCAGGAAGGATCTTGAACTGCCAGTCAATGAGGAAATGCAGGTCAGAGCCAGGATCAGATACAGACAGGCACTTGAGAATGCATTTTTGTACAGATCAAGCCAAGGCTTGTTCGTCTCCTTTGAAAAAGAACAGTCTGCAATAACAGAAGGTCAGTTCGTGGCCTGGTATACAGAGGATGAATTACTTGGCTCGGGGGTGATCTCATAAATAAAATATATGCAAAACAGGATAACATCCCTTTTTAAAATCAGGTATCCCCTTATCCAGGCTGGTATGGTTTGGGTGAGCGGTTATAAATTGGCCTCAGCCGTGAGCAATGCCGGTGGACTCGGACTTATTGGAGCAGGTTCCATGTACCCTGACGTTTTAAAAGAGCATATACAAAAATGCCAACAGGCAACAAAAGAGCCCTTTGGTGTGAATGTGCCCTTGTTCTATCCTGACCTGGAAGAAATAATCGGGATCATTATCAGATCGGGAGTTAAAATTGTCTTCACCTCGGCAGGAAATCCAAAACTGTATACTTCCAGGTTACAGCAAGAAGGGATAACGGTTGTTCAGGTTGTGAGCAGCGTGAAATTTGCTTTAAAATCTCAAGAAGCAGGGGTGGATGCCATCGTGGCGGAGGGTTTCGAAGCCGGAGGGCATAATGGCAGGGATGAAACAACTACTTTTACCCTGCTACCCATGGTTAAAGAAAAAATCGGGATTCCGCTGATCGCTGCAGGAGGTATTGCTTCAGGCAGGGGTATGCTTGCCGCCATGGCCCTGGGAGCAGATGGGGTACAGATAGGCAGCCGGTTCGTGGCGAGCACAGAATCATCTGCACATGACAATTTTAAAAAGGCCGTGGTTCAGGCTCAGGATGGGGATACGATGCTTACTTTAAAAGAATTAACTCCCGTTCGCTTACTTAAAAATAAATTTTACCAGGAGGTTCAGGAGCTCTACAAAAATAATCCGGGGGAAGCAGAACTCCGCAAATTGCTGGGTAGGGCCAGAGCCAAAAAAGGTATGTTCGAAGGCGATCTTGAAGCCGGAGAGTTAGAGATCGGACAAATCTCCGGACTGATCCATGAAATTAAACCGGCCGGTGAGATTGTTCAAGAAATCCTGGCTGAATACGAAGCGGTCCGAAGCGAATTATGCAGGTTGCCAAAATACTGATTTTTAATGACTACCCTTTTTACCGCGGTACTCATCCAGAAGTCTTCTGTTGAAATCGTGTTCTGCCTGGTAAAGTTTTAATATTTTTTTGGAGCTCAGTATGGGTTTCAATCTGTTGTACATTTCAATTTTCATAAGGGTCATCTGCTGTTCATTTTCCAGGATCTTTTTCATGTACTCCCTGGCCGCTTTTTCGTCCAAAGCATCAATACCACCTTGTTTCTCGATATTCCCCCTGGTTACCTTATAACTGTCCCTTTTCAGCGCTATCATTTTACTTTCATATTCATTGTATACGGGCCAAAACTTTTCGGCTTCAGATGAAGTTAAACTCAGCTGTTCGGTTAAATAAGCTGTTTTGAATGCCCTAATTTTTTCATGCTTGTCCTGCTGGGCATGAACTGAGCTGAATGTAGCAGACATAAACAAAACAAATAGTACAATTTTTTTCATGGTTCTTCTTGTATTAACATGGATTCAATATCTTTTTCGCTTAAATAGCTGTTCACTTCTGAGTCATAATCAAAAGAATTCAAGGTCAGTTCATTTTGCTGAAAAACCTCAGTGATCTCGTCTGTGTTAAACTGTGCAGCATTTTCATAAACCCAGGATTCGATATCCAGGGCATTTAACTCAGCCAGATTTTCGCTGTTCCTGTCTTTGGGAAGGTTGAGAACAAAAAAGAGCAGGATGGAAGCTGCGACAGCTGCGTAACCGATCTTGAAAATAAATTTGCCGGGCAGGGAACGCTCCTTTGTTTTTTTGTTTTCCTGATCTGTTCTTACCCTGAAATTTTCAAAATAATTTTCAGGAGTTGCAAAACCACTTTTGGGTTCACTTTTTTTGTTTGTTTCCAGAAGTTTTGATTCAAAATGCTCAAAATAACCATCAGGAACGACAAAGCCTGTATCTGATTTTTGCGGAAGACCAGAAACTGCATCAGGACCCATACTGAAATTTTCCAGATAGTTTTCAGGGATCTTATAACCACCCTGTTCACCCTTTAGACGCTTCAAAATATTATCAGCCGGCTTTTTCATTTCTCATTGATTAAATAGGACTCGATCTTTTTTCTGGCCAGGTGGTAGGATGCTTTCAGGGCTCCTTCCGAAGTTTCCAGAATTTGGCTCATGTCCTCGTATTTTACTTCGTCAAAATACCGCATATTAAAAACAAGCTGTTGTTTCTGCGGTAAGGAAATGATGGCTTTTTGCAGTTTTATCTGCATGGCATCACCATCAAAAAAGGGATCTTCCGGAAGCTTTTCAACCAGTTTGTACTGTATTTCTTCTAGTGAGGTACTCATCATGCGCGCTTTTTGGTTCAGAAAATTGATAGCCTCATTGGTCGCAATGCGGTACATCCAGGAATATATTTTGCTGTCTCCGTTAAAATACTGTATGCCTTTAAAAACTTTTAAAAATGTATTTTGAAGTACATCATCAGCATCATCGTGCACAATAACCATCTTTCGTATATGCCAGTAAAGCTTCTTCTTATACAGATCAACGAGGTCCCTGAAGGCGTGCTCCTGAGTTTTTGCGTTTTTAAGACGTTCTATTAAAACGGTTTCCTCCAAAATAAAAATCTGATTTAGTACTATGACAAAAAATTACCCAAAAGGTTTAATCCAAGGCACAAAAAAATTGAACTGTGCAGTAAGCGGATATTAAAGTCGCATTGCGAGTTTTACATTTAAAATTCTCGGACTTAAATAATTAGGTACAGCAATTGATTGCTGGGTTGAAATATCTGTGACCCAGGTGTTGGTGATGCTGTTTTGAACATCGAACATATTAAATAGCTCAATACCTGCCGACAGCTCTTTAAAATTACCCAGCCAACCGTTTTTGGACCGGTTGTTTATATCGACAATGACATAGGAAAGTCCGATATCGGCCCGGAAATAATCATCCAGTCTGTTCTGGTACAAATAAGGATCGGCATAGGAAGGGGAGCCTCCCGGAACTCCCGTATTGTAAACCATGTTCAGGTACATTTTAAAACCGGGCAGGTTGGGTACATAATCCTGAAATAAGACGGCAAATTTTAAGCGCTGGTCAGTAGGACGCGAAATATAGCCCCGGTCATCAATATTTTCCTCTGTCAGCAAATAACCAAAACTGAACCAGGATTCGGTTCCGGGCACGAATTCGCCGTTCAGCCTGACGTCGAATCCCGTCGCATAAGCCACGGCATTGTTTTTGGCCCTGTAACGTATGCGTACATTATCGATAGTAAAGGGATTCACATCAGTTAAATGCTTGTAATACGCTTCTGTAGTAAGTTTAAAGGGCCTGTCCCACATTTTAAAACTGTAGTCATTGCCAAGAACAACATGTATGGCCTGCTGCGCCTTTACTTCGGGGTGAACTACACCTAACGAATCTCGTAATTCACGGTAAAATGGTGGCTGGTGATACCAGCCTCCGGCCAGTCTGAAGACCATATCCCTTTTAGAGGCTGGTTTCCAGGCAAACTGTCCCCTTGGGCTGAAAACGGTGTGGTCATCCGCAGGAATATCCTTACCGGAAATGCTCCAGTGCTGTGCTCTAACTCCCAGATTATACCAGAAAATATTTTCGCCTGAGGAGATCCGGTCACTGTACTGGGCAAATCCGGAATAGCGGTCGGTTTGGACTTCATTGTAAGCCCGAACGCTGATATAGGGTACGATAGGGTCCGTAAAGGGTTCATAGGGCTCATTGTTTCCCGAATTCATATGCGGAGGTCTTACCTCAAAACCTGCAGAGTCGACCATTTGCCATTCGATCACCCGGTCGGTGATGTCTTCTCTCTGAAACTTGACGCCCACTTCAAGCAATTTTTGGTTTTTTCTGTAATTGGTCCTCAACTCAGCATTATAAATATTGGCCTTCAGATCATTCCTGGCATGGTCGTGTTGCTGCCCTACAGATTGCAAAAACTCCACATCACCAAAATCATCTGAACCAAAATCAGTATTTGCATTGGCCAGGCCATATGCTGCAATAATATCGTAATATTCTTCTTCCTGGGTATCATAGGCCGAAGTGATCAGCTGTACATTCCATGCGTCATTAATCGCATAAGTCCCTTTTAAGGCACCAAAAAGTGTGGTATAACTGTCTTCCTCCTTGCCTTCATAATTGATGACCAAAGCAAAGGGATTTGTTACGGTTCCAAAATTCGTTCTTCTTGTATAGGGAGTAAACTCATAGGTATTCTGACTGTATGTTCCTAGAAATTCGACAAGCAATCTGTCGGTAAACTGATAATTGAGATAGCTTTGGACATCGGTGAATACAGGGTAGAAATTGGATTCAGTTTCACTGTTTTCGATAAACAGGCTGTTATTTCTGTACCGCATACCCACCAGCACCTGCATCTTGTCCTTCAAAGCCAGGCCTTCAACTATGGCACTTGCCCCGAGGAGACTGGCTTCAAGCCGAAGGCCAAAGTCTTCCGGTTTCCGGTAGCTTATATCTAGGGCGGAAGACAACTTATCACCGTATCTGGCCTGAAAACCACCGGCAGAAAACACCACATTTTCAGTCATTTGAGAGTTAACAAAACTCAGACCTTCCTGTTCTGCAGACCTGACAAGGAATGGCCTGTACACTTCAATACCATTGACATAGACCAGATTTTCTTCAAAGCTGCCACCCCGCACATTGTACTGCGTGCTCAGTTCATTGTTGAAATTAACACCCGGAAGGGTTTTTAAGACATTCTCCACACCGGAATTTGCACCGGGTAAATTTTTGATTGTCTCCGTTTTTACTGTAACGTTTCCTGTGGATATTTTCTTTTCATCCCTCACAATAACCTCTTCGATCTCTTCTTCTTTTGCTTTTAAACGGGTATGGTAAACCACACTTTCTCCGGACGGAACTTTGAAGGTAGCATTGTGCGTTTCGAAAGAAATATGACTAAAAGTCAGGTTTACGGAAATATTGGAAGGTATTAATATTTTGAATTCACCGTTGTCATCCGTATACACTCCATTAGACTTGCTAAAAACAGATACGCCTGCTATGGGCACCTCACTTTCATCTGTAATTTTTCCTTTTATCTCTGCAGTTTGTGCCTGGTTTTGTGAAACCTGAAAGAAAAAGAATACGAAAAGGGATAGCGCAATTTTTGTTTTCAACACTAATCTTTTTTAAAGAATTTTGTTGTAAAAGTAGTTGAATTATTCACATTGTCAACAACGGTTATTGTCATCGTATGTTCAACGGGATCCCAGTTCCTGTCGCTGAGGTCATAGCTCAGCTTGTTGTTTTTCGGGTCGTATTCAAGCAGGATAAACTTACCGTCGATCTCGCCGCGGTATGATTTTATACCCGAATCACTGTCAGAAACCTTAATGATCAGCTCAGTCTGTTTCGTAAGTGGCAGGTTTTCTTTGAAGTTAACAGGTGTTATCCTTGGATTTACCTTATCCGATCTCAGGGTATAATCTCCCAGAATGTTTGTTTTTGCGATCAGGTAATTTCCCTTTCGGTATGTTTTTACATAATCATACCGGTTATAAGATTTACGTGAAATATACATTTTTTCAATTTCCGCCTCACTGTATTCGGAAACATCGAATGACATGTTGAAATTGTCGTGCAGAGCCACGGAATTGTTGTGGAAGCTCGCGATACCATTTTCATATTTATAATCGAAATACAGATCCTGGTAAAAAACATTTTTTGGGAAGATTGCGAGCACTTTTGTATCGGCTATCTCATTGACGAGATTTGCTTTAAAATATCTGGGTGTTTTTTTGATCTGTTTAAATTTGATGATGCTGTCTTTTTTTCCTGTAACCGGTATCACTAATTTCGTTTTATTTCCTTCAACATCACTGGCTGTAATTTCAACTTGGTATTCGGTGCTGTCTTTTACAAACAACAAGCCTTCATTTTGCAATCCTTTGTAAATGCTGAGGTTGGTATTCGGGTCTTTAAAACATTTGATGAGTTTTTGCTTTTTTTTGACCGAGCGCTCATAATCTATAAAATTATTGATGTACCTCGATTCATCGAATGAAATGGACTGCACATTGTACCCGAAAATCTTTTTTCCGTTTACTGTCATCTCGAGCTCATAAATTCCATTGTTATTGATCGCTCCATCCATTTTGTCATCCGAATCAACAGCAAAACCAATCAGTCCAAAAGCATATATGCGGTTTGCCAGTACATCCCCGTTGCTCTGTTTTTTTAAAATTAAATCAACAAAATCATTGGATTGGTTAATTTGCGAGCTGTCATTTTTAGCGTAAACAGCTACAGTGTTAAACAAAGGGTGTTTATGATCAGGAACGGGCATATCCAGCAAAAGTGGATTCAATGCATTTCCTTTTGCATCCCTGATCTCAAAATGTAAATGAGGCCCTCCTGAACTGCCTGTATTTCCGCTAAGAGCGATCAATTCACCTTTTTTTACAGAAAGTTCTTTTGATTTGGGGTTTAATTCAATTTCAAAACTTTCTTTTTCATATTGTTTTTTGCGCACATAATTCTCTATGGCGGGGGCAAATTTCTTTAAATGCCCGTAAACTGTTGTATATCCGTTCGGATGAGTAATGTACAGAACTTTTCCATATCCCCAGTGTGAAATTTTGATTCTTGAAATATAACCATCAGCTGAAGCGAGGATATTCAATCCTTCTACCTGCTGGGTTTTGATGTCGATACCTGCATGGAAGTGGTTCGAACGCAGCTCACCAAAGCTTCCTGACAATACCAGCGGTATATCCATCGGGCTGGCAAAATAGTCTTTGGGATAACTCTGTTGAGCGAAACCAGGGGTCCCGAAAAAGAGCAGGCATATAAAAAAAGGCAGGAATTTAAACATATCAGGGGCAAAAATAGGAAATAGGTATTGAATGAAAAAATAAATATATAAACCTTTGTCTTTAAGCATATTGACAACTATTTATTTATAATTCATCAAAAATGTTGCATTATTGTTACCGGAATATTAACTTTGTTGCAAATGTTTGATTCTTTGGTTTGATGAATAATTTGACTCATTCGGTTGATTTATTGGAGGCTAATCTCGCTAAGTTGCTTGGCAGGTTTAAATCTTTAAAACAATACAATCAGGAATTGTTGATTGAAAAAAGCGATTTGCTTAATAAGATCGCTTTACAGGAAAAGGTGATTTCTGACCTGGAAGATCAGATTGCCACATCAAAAATTGCAAATGCAATTGTAGGCAGCAAGGAAGATAAACATATAACAAAACTTAAAATAAATAACCTTGTCCGTGAAATAGATTGGTGCATAGCACAGCTCAGCGATTAAAAGAATATGAATAATAGCCTGAAGATAAAAGTTACCATAGGAGACAGAGTTTATCCGTTGACCATCAAAAGTGAAGGTGAAGAAGAAGGTGTGAGAAAGGCTGTTAAAAGAATCAATGAACTGGTTAAAAATTTTGAGCAAAACTATGAAATAAGGGATAAACAGGATGTCTTAGCCATGTGTGCCTTGCAGTTTGCCGCTCAGAATGAGGTTAAAAGTATCCACAAGGAACAGGATACAAAGGAAGTTGAAGAAAGATTGAAGGTAATTAATGAAATGTTAAGTACCCATTTAGTATAAGTTCTTATAAATATAACAATTACTGCCTACATTAGTTATTTGTTTGCTAAACTCAACACGATCAATTTAAAAAGGGTAAGTCTTAAGTGCTAAAGCGCGCCATTATATGGATACTTGAATGCTTAGTGAACCCTAAACTTGTTTATAAGGAGTTTTATAAACCCGAGACTGATGTAGGCTTTTTTTTTAGATAAATATAGAGATGGAGACAATAATAGTAGGAATAATAGCGGTAGTAGCAGGTTTTGCAATTGCCAAAATAGTGGAAAAGAATCAGGCTTCGAATACTTTAAAAAATGTCAAGAAGCAGGCCGGTACGATCTTAAAGGAGGCAAATATCGAAGCTGAAGGCATCAAGAAAGACAAGATTCTTCAGGCCAAAGAAAAGTTCATTGAGCTTAAAGCGGAACACGAAAAGGTGATCCTGGCCCGTGAAAAAAAAATAAGTGAAGCCGATAAGCGGGTACGCGATAAGGAATCCCTGGTTTCTCAGGAACTGGACAAAAACAAGCGCCTGAATAAATTGCTCGAAGATAAGGAAATCAGCCTTGAGCAGCGCATGGAATTCATTGAAAAAAAGAAGGCCGAAATCGAAAAACTGCACAAGAGTCAGGTGGTGCATCTCGAAACTATATCTGGTCTGTCCGGCGAAGAAGCAAAAAAAGAACTTCTGGAAACCTTGAAGGAGGAAGCAAAGGCAGATGCTATGGCTTTCATACAAAACGCCATGGAAGAAGCCAAACTTACGGTGCAGCAGGATTCGAAAAAGATCATACTCAATACGATACAGAGAATAGGTGTAGAACAGACCATCGACAATTGTGTGTCTGTTTTCAACCTGGATAACGATGATGTAAAAGGAAGAATTATTGGCAGAGAAGGCAGGAACATCAGAACCCTTGAATCTACAACAGGCGTTGAGATCATTGTGGATGATACGCCGGAGGCCATTATTTTATCATGCTTTGATCCGGTGAGGAGAGAGATCGCCAGACTGTCCCTGCACAAACTGGTTACCGACGGCAGAATTCACCCCGCAAGGATAGAAGAGGTTGTTGCAAAAACAACCAAAGAAATAGAGCAGGAAATTGTCGAAATCGGCAAAAGAACTGTGATTGATCTGGGAATAAACGGGTTGCATCCGGAATTGATCAAGACTGTTGGCAGGATGAAATACCGATCCAGTTACGGACAAAATCTGCTTCAGCACTCCAGGGAAGTAGCAAATTTGTGCTCCGTGATGGCCGTAGAACTCGGACTTAACCCGAAGATAGCCAAAAGAGCCGGTCTGCTTCACGATATCGGCAAGGTGCCGGATACAGATACCGAATTGCCACACGCTATTCTGGGTATGGAATGGGCTGAAAAATACGGTGAAAAGCCGGACGTTTGCAATGCGATCGGTGCACACCATGACGAAATTGAAATGAAATCCCTCTATGCTCCAATTGTTCAGGTTTGTGATGCCATTTCAGGCGCCCGTCCCGGTGCGAGAAGACAGGTGATTGATTCGTATATACAGAGGTTAAAGGAACTTGAAGACCTCGCCTTTGGCTTCCCTGGAGTTCAGAAAGCCTATGCCATTCAGGCAGGTCGCGAACTGAGGGTTATTGTTGAAAGTGAAAAGGTCGATGACAACAAAGCGGCTGAATTGTCCTATAATATCTCACAAAAAATACAAAATGAGATGACCTATCCCGGACAAGTAAAAATTACTGTTATACGTGAAACAAGGGTTGTTAATATAGCCAAATAGCCCTTTCTTCTGATTGCAAAATCAATAAAGATTATTTTATTTTTTGCAATAATTCGATATAGTCGTAATACACCTGTGCCCCATCGTAAAGCGATTCAACTGAAATGTTCTCGCTTTTATTGTGTATGGCTTGTACCTGTTCTTTTGTCAGGTAAGCAGGGATGGAGGCATAGCACGGAATTCCTTTTGCCCGAAAAGCGCCCAGATCATTTAAATTTGGCAACATAATAGGCATCACATGTGCATCCGGATAATTTAACCTGATTGCCTTTTCCAGATAGTAGTAGTAAATATTATTCCTCTCTGAGAAGCCTGTTTTCTGTGTCATGCTTTCAATACTGATGCTTATTTTGTCATTTTTCAACAGTTTCTTCAAGTCTTCTAAAAAAACCTGCTCATCTGTATCCGGCATGAGCCTGCAATCCAGACTGGCCACAATTTGAGGAGCGATCTGGTTGTGTGCTCCGTGGGAAGAAGTTATATTCGTCAATGTAATGGTATTGCTGAAAATGGAAAATAATTCCGGCTCCGAACGCAGCTTGCCAACCAGGAGCGGTTTAAAGAATTTGGGATGGCTCAAAACCAGTTTTTCCAACCCCTTTCTGTGTAGACCCAAAGTTTTGAGGATCCCTGCATTGATTTCATTGAAATGCAGTTTTTGTTTTTTAGTTACCACCCTTTCCAGCGCTTTAACCATATCCTTATTCGCATAGCTCAAAGGAGTTACGCTCCCGTGCCCTGCAGTTTCAAGAGTCAGCGTGAGGTTCAGCCACAGCGATCGTTTATGGGCAAGTGAAACACCAAAAATGTGATTTTTAAATTCTCCGGGGATCAGGTTGGAGAGCTCTGAAGGTCCTTCACCAATAACCGTGGCAGGATTCAATAATTCGAGATGATTCTTAATCACATAAGCCACTCCGGTTCCGCATTGTGTTTCTTCACAAGATACGGCAAGAAAGGTCACATTAAATTGCAGGTCATTCTTTTGGATGAGTTTGCCGGCCCGTATAACGGCAGCAAGCTGCATGATGGCGGCCCCCTTGTTATCAACGGCTCCGCGTCCGTAGACCTTTCCATCTTCTATCTTGCCTGAAAACCCATCTATACTGCCATCTTCGCTCGAAGGAACCACATCAATATGATTTAAAAAAACCAGGTTAGGTTTTTTTTTATCCAAAGGCACGATGGAAGCTGCAAAATTGTAGTTGCCGTTTTCTTCACCGAAATTCGTGATGAACAAGCCGTTCTCCTCACAAACTTTTTTAATAAAATCGCCTGCTTCCTTTTCATTTCCGCTCACCGAAGGGATACGAATATATTGCTGTAACAAGTGTTCATAAGATACAGCCCTGCCATTGACAAGTATTAAGGAATCCGCAGCGTTTTGACCAAAACAAGCCGTAAACCCAATTATGTAAAACCAAAAAAGCAATTGCAATTTCATGGATCAGTCTTTTCCCGGGTAAACTTAAGAAAATTTATAATTGTTTGAAGGTATTAAATTTTACTTAAATTTATGCAAAAAAACAGTTTTACTTATGGAGGCATTATTAAGTGTTTTGCTGGGAATAGCTCTTGCATCAGCGGTTGGTTTCCGGGTTTTTATTCCTTTCTTAATCCTGAGCCTGGCTGCGCATTTTGATCTTGTTCCGCTAAACGAAAACTGGAGCTGGCTTGCCAGTCCGATGGCCATGATTGCATTTGGAGTGGGCACTGTTATTGAAGTTTTTGCCTACTTTATTCCGATCGTCGATCATTTTCTTGACAGCATTGCGATCCCTGTTGCCGGCCTGGCCGGATCAGCGATCATGCTGTCGACCATAGCTGATTTCGACCCTTTTCTGACGTATTCCCTGGCGATCCTTGCCGGTGGTGGAACGGCAGCAGCGATCAAGACGGCTACCTCAACCTCAAGACTTGCTTCAACTACCCTGACAGCAGGATTAGCCAATCCTGTTGTGTCACTGACGGAATCTATCTTTTCGGTTGTTTTATCACTTTTCAGTGTATTTATTCCACTTCTCGCCATACTGCTGGTGATCGCAATTTTTTATTTCATATACAAATTATATCACAAAACAAGAGGGGCAAAAAATTAAATGCGCTGTCTGACATTTTATTTTTCGATATTTGCAGCAATATCTTTTAATCTGTAAAGAATACATGAAGCCCAGCATACCCAAAGGAACCAGAGATTTTAGCCCGGAAGAACTGGCCAAAAGAAACTATTTATTTCAAACCATGGCCGCTGCATTTGAAAACTTTGGCTTCCAGGCCATAGAAACTCCTTCTTTTGAAAATTTGACAACCTTAATGGGTAAGTATGGTGAAGAAGGAGACAGGCTGATCTTTAAAATACTGAATTCCGGAAATTTTCTGGAAGGCCTCGCTGAAAAAGACCTTGAAGAAAAAAATTACCCGGCTCTGGTCAGGGGTTTGTCAGAGAAGGCTTTGCGCTATGACCTCACGGTGCCTTTCGCCAGGTATGTGGTTCAGCACCAGAATGAGCTTGTTTTTCCGTTTAAGCGCTTTCAAATGCAGCCTGTTTGGCGTGCTGACCGCCCTCAGAAGGGAAGATTCCGTGAATTCTATCAATGTGATGCCGATGTGGTCGGAAGCGACAGTTTATGGCAGGAGATCGAATTGTTGCAATTGTACGATCATGTATTCACAAAACTGGGACTGACACAAACGAAGATCAAGCTCAACAACCGAAAAATATTGGCTGCTTTCGCCGAGCTGATCGGAGCTCCGGAAAAATTGATCGATTTTACGGTTGCACTGGACAAGCTGGACAAAATAGGCATAGAAGCTGTGGAACAGGAGATGACATTGAAAGGTATCCCGAAAGAAGCACTTGAAAAAGTAAAACCCATATTCTCTCTTTCAGGAAGCAATTCAGAAAAGTTATTGGCTTTGAAAAAGATCCTGGCTTCTTCAGAAGTTGGACAGAAGGGTATAGACGAATTGATATTCGTGGTTGAACATACCGAAAAATTCGGCCTGGAAACCTGTACACTTTGCCTTGATTTTACCCTGGCCCGAGGTTTGAATTATTATACCGGTGCCATTTTTGAAGTACAGGCGCATGGAGTTGAAATGGGCTCTGTAGGCGGAGGCGGCCGATATGATGACCTGACCGGTATTTTTGGTTTGAAGGGACTGAGCGGCATTGGTATTTCTTTTGGCCTTGACAGGATTTACCTCGTCTTGGAAGAACTCAATTTGTTAAAGAAAGTAGAGATGCCCAAACCACGCGTTCTGTTTTTAAATTTTGGAGATAAGGAAGCTGCGTATTGCATGGAGACCATAAAATTACTTAGAAACAACCAGATCGCGACAGAATTGTATCCCGAAGCCGCAAAAATTAAAAAACAGATGAATTACGCTGATAAAAGGGGAATACCTTTTGTTGTTATGGCAGGGGAGGAAGAAATGCAGCACGCAAAATTTACCATAAAAAATATGATCTCGGGAGAACAAGGTATG
>Ga0105103_10000039_pt1 | contig 55539 bp, 47 predicted proteins | sample PPLLaktember2015_2_FD_79107 | JGI IMG/M metagenome (GOLD analysis project Ga0105103, IMG submission 79107) | Freshwater sediment microbial communities from Prairie Pothole Lake near Jamestown, North Dakota, USA - PPLs Lake P7 Core (6) Depth... | ecosystem: Environmental > Aquatic > Freshwater >...
CGATGCGGGCGCGGCTGTCGACGATGTGCTCCACTGCCGCGGCCACGGCCTCGGCGTCGGCCACGTCGACCTGCATCGCCTCGGCCTTGCCACCGGCAGCCTGCACCGCGGTGACCACCTCTCGCGCGGCCGCTTCGTTGCCGCGGAAGAAGAAGACCACGTCCATGCCGTCGCGGGCGAACAGCTCCACCACGGCGCGGCCGATGCCGCGACTGCCGCCGGTGACCAGCGCCACCTTGCCGGTCAGGCCCGAATCGATGTTCACAAGATCAACCCGAGATGGCGAAGCCGCCGTCGACGAACAGCGTGTGGCCGTTGATCATGTTGGCCTCGGGCAGGCACAGCAGGTAGACCGCGCCGGCCACGTCCTCGGGCGTCAGCACCGGCCCGGCGGGCGTGCGTGCCTTGAAGGATTCGACCAGCTGCTCGCGGTTGGGGAAGTAGCTCAGCGCGTCGGTCTCGACCACGCCGGCACTGACTGCATTGACGCGGATGCCACTGGGCCCCAGCTCCTGGGCCAGCGAGCGCACCAGCGATTCCAGCGCCGCCTTCGACGCGCCGATGAATGCGTAGTTTGGCATCGCCCGCACCGAGCCCAGACTGGACATGGCGATGATGCGGCCGCCTTGGCCCATCAGCGCAGCGGCACGCTGCGCCAGCAGGTTCAGCGCGAAGGCGTTGGTCTCCATGCACCAGCGCCAGTGCTTCAGCGTCATCTCCATCGCCGGCTTCAGCACGCCGCTGGCGGCGTTGCTGACGACGATGTCCAGGCGATCGAAATGCTTGCGTAGCTCGGTGAACAGCTCGTCCACGCTGTCTGGCTGGCTGACACTGGCCTTGATGGCCACGGCACGGCGGCCGAGTGCGCGGAACTGTTCGCACAGCGCCTCGGCTTCCTCGTGGCTGTTGTAGTAGTTGACAACCACGTCGCAGCCGGATTGCGCTAGCTTGGTGACGATGGCGCGGCCGATGCCGCGCGCGGCGCCAGTGACCAGTGCTGTCCGGCCAGCCAGCGGCAACGGGGCAATGGGGAAGGTCGCGGTGGGTGCATTCATGCTCGGGCGGAGGCGCGATTCATGCCCCATTGGCGGGCAAGCTTCGACGCGAATTGTAGGCCCTGCACCTGCCGCAACAGCCTGGCCTGCGGCGCGGCGAGCCTGGCCTGCCCGGCAGGACTCGAACCTGCGACCCCCAGCTTAGAAGGCTGGTGCTCTATCCAGTTGAGCTACGGGCAGCGTGGCCGTCGATTCTAGGTGGCAGGGCGCCGCGGGCGTTGCACTGTTCCGTGCCGAACACCACCTCGCGCGCCTTGCCGCTGATCAGCAGCCTGCTCGGTCCGGCCAGCACGTCCATGCCGCGCTGCGGCACTTCGTACTTGGCCCGGGTACTTCCCTGCTGGAAGCGGCCGGTCCTGGCCGCCGGGGACAGCAGGATCGCTGCAGACTCGAGCATCGAGATCGACTGACCGTTCCCGGCCATCGATATCGAAGAGGACCGGGATCCTGTTGTCGGCGCTGATCGCGAAAAAGTCACTTTGGAATGGGTCGCCGATGCCGATATCCACTGCAATGGCCTTGTAGGGCCGGGCGCATTCCTCCAGCACGGCGTGAACCTTGTGCCGGTCAGGCCTTGGCCAGGAATGGACCTCGATCAACTTCGCACCCCTCATGCGCGCGACGCGTCAACCGACTCTTAAACCATGCTCGATACGATCAAACGCTGGCTAGGCAACGATCCCGTGCAGATCCCGGGCTGGAGCGAACTGTCCTCCTGGGCGCGTTCGAACCAGTGGACCTTGCGCGCGGTGCGCGAACCGGAGGGTTTCGTCGTCGACGGCCGCAGCGGCAGCATCGCCTGGCGCGTGGAATGGGGTCCGTCGCAGCGCTCCTACATCCAGGGGGCCGAACTCCGCATCCGCGCCGAGCTGTCGGTGCCGCGCGAACTGCAGGCTCTGGTGCTGAACCGCGAACTGATGGATTCGATGGAGACAGCGGTATTCGACCAATACGTCGAAGGTGTGCAGACCCGCATCGACACCACCACGCCGCCGGAGATGCGCTGGCTGGTGATGTTCCCGAAGCTGTCGACCACCGAGTTGAAGTCGCTGCGCGACGGCTACGGCGCGCTGTCCAGCTACAAGCCCTGGCTGCAGCAGTGGCTTGCGGGCAGCCTGTCGCCGACGCTGGCCGCGCTGCCCACGTCGGCCGAGCGCCCGCTGGTGCTGATGATTGCGCGGCGCCGCCTGTGCCTGCGCACGGCGCTGGCCCAGCCCGACCCGGCAGCGCTGGACGCCTGGCTGCGCATCTTCGACTGCGCGCTGCAGGAGGCGCAACGCGTGGCGCTGGACGAACTCGACCTGCACACGCCGAGCACGCAGCCAAGCATGTTCTCGGCCTCGACGATGCCGGCCGACGCGGCCCGCACCTGAGCGGCACGCGGCAGCCTCAGCCCGCCTGCGCGAAGCGCCAGCCCAGTTCGGCCAGCGGCTTGGCCGCGGCGCCCGACTGGCGCGCCTGTTCGCTGGCCGCCGTGCCGGCCTCCACGCGCTTGGCAATGCCCTGCACGATGGCCGCCAGGCGGAACAGGTTATAGGCCAGGTAGAAATTCCAGTCGGCCTTCAGCGACTCGGGTGTGCCGCGGCCGGTGCGTTCGCAGTAGCGGCGGATGTACTCCGACTCCGCCGGAATTCCCAGCGCCGCATGGTCCAGCCCGCCTATGCCGCGGAATGAACCGGGCGGGATATGCCAGGACATGCAGTGGTAGCTGAAGTCGGCCAGCGGGTGGCCCACCGTCGACAACTCCCAGTCCAGCACCGCCAGCACCCTGGGCTCGGCGGGGTGGAAGATCAGGTTGTCGAGGCGGAAGTCGCCATGGACCACCGACACCATCGACTCGTCGCGCGCGCTTTGCGGGATGTTCTTCGGCAGCCATTCGAGCAGCCGGTCCATGGCTTCGTTGGGGCCGGTGATCGAGGCCTGGTACTGCTTGCTCCAGCGCGCGATCTGGCGCTCGAAGTAGTTGCCCGGCCGGCCGAAGTCGGCCAGGCCCAGCGCTGCCACGTCGAGCCGGTGCAACGCGGCGATGACGCGGTTCATTTCGTCGTAGATCGCACCGCGCTGCTCGCGTGTCATGCCCGGCAGCGACTGGTCCCACAGCACCCGGCCCTGCACGAACTGCATCACGTAGAACGCGCGGCCGATGACCGATTCGTCGTCGCACAGCAGGTGCATGCGGGGCACCGGCACGTCGCTGCCGGCCAGCGCGCCCATGACGCGGAACTCGCGCTCGATGGCGTGCGCCGAGGGCAGCAGCTTGGCCACCGGCCCGGGTTTCGAGCGCATGGCATACGAGGCCTGCGGCGTGATCAGCTTGTAGGTCGGGTTCGACTGCCCGCCTTTGAATTGCTCCACCGTCAGCGGCCCGGCAAAGCCAGGCAGGTGCTGCTCCAGGTGGGCCTGCAGCGCCTCGGTATCGAAGGCATGAGTGCCTGAAAGCGGCTTGGTGCCTACGAAATGGTCCATGCGGTGTTTCTCCGGTGCGGGGCGCGGTGCTTCAGCGCTCGGCGATTTGCAGCAGCTTGTCGCGCGACAGCACCACCAGGCGCGTCGGCTCGACCCGCACCGCGCCTTCGCGCTCGAAGCCCTTGAGCTCCTGGTTGACGCGCTGGCGCGACGCGCCCAGCAACTGGGCCAGGTCTTCCTGGGCCAGCTGCAGGCCGATGCGGATCTCTTCGCCCTGGGCGATGCCGTAGCTCTTGGCCAGCAGGATGATCTGCTTGGCCAGCCGGGCCTGAAGCGGCCGGGTGTTCAGATCCTCGAACTGGTTGTACATCAGGCGCAGCCGGCGGCAGTTCAGGCGCAGCAGCGCGTCGTACAACTCGGCATGCTGCGCCAGCAGTTCCTTGAAGTCGGGCTTGCGCACGCACAGCAGGGTGGTCTGGCCGTGGGCGTCGGCATCGTGGGTGCGCGGCAGGCCGTCGAACAGCGCGATGTCGCCGAACCAGACGCCGGGCTCGGCATAGGTCAATGTGATCTGCTTGCCCGATAGCGACACCGAACTGATACGCACTGCACCGAGCGCGACGCCGCACCATTCCTCGGCCGCGCTGCCTCGCGTCGCCAGCAGGGCGCCGTCCTTCAAGCGTCGCACGATGGCGCGCGCCAGGATGGCTTCACGCAGCGGGGCAGACAGTTTGGCGAACCAGGCGCCGGAGTCGATATTGCGGCGTTCCTCGGCGCTGAGGGTCGATGCATTCATGTCAAACGGCGATGGAGGCGATGCGGCAGCCCGGGTACAGGTCGTGCGAGCGTCTATGCTAACCGTGCGCTGCTGCACAGTGCGCGGCCCTTCGCAGGCGGGGATTTGTAACTGCGCGTGCTAGAGTGGTTTGCAAAGCTGCAAGCCCCAACCACCCACGCATGTACCAGCGGCCCTTGAGCATCGCGATCCTCGCCCTTGGGGGGTTCGCGGCCGCATCCGATGCGATGGCCGTTGGCTTTGGCCGCATCCCTGAATCGATCCCATTCGGGCAGGCGCTCGACCTGTCGGTGCCATTGCGTCTGGACGACGGCGAAAGCCTGGCGCCTGGCTGCGTGCAGGCCGAAGTCCATGTCGGCGAACAGCGCCTGGCGCCTGGCGCCGTGGCCGTTACGCTGGAGCGCCGAGGTGAGACCCGCGACGACACGCGCCTGCGAATCCGCAGTTCCGTGGTGGTGCAGGAGCCGCTGGTCGCACTGAACCTGACGGTGGGCTGCAGCGGCTCGGTATCGCGGCAGTTCGTCGTCTTTGCCGATCCGCCGGAAAGCCGCGCCGACGCCGCCCGGGAGGCCGTGCCCGAGGCTCCGCTGGCTCCAGCCTCGCCTGCGTCTGGCGCGCAGGCGCTGACTGCCGCATCTCAGCCCGCGACGCGCTCACCGGCTGCCGTCACGGCATCGGTCGCAGGCGAACGCCGCACGGCCAGCGGTACGCGTCAGGCGACGACGAAGGCCCCGCGCAAGGCGCAGGTCAACGCCTCGACTCCGCGCAGCGAGTTCAAGCCCCGGTCAACCTCGTTGGCTGCGCGCACCGAGATGCCGAAGCGCGCTGGCCAAACCGCCGCACCGCGCCTGAAGCTGGAGGAACCCGAAGAGCTGCTGAAGGCCGCGACACTGGCCGTGGCAGCGCAGGATGCGGCGCTGGCCTCGGCCGCTCAAGCCGCCAGTGCAGCGCAGGCGGCCGCGTCGGCGGCCGAGCAGCGCCTGGTGGCGATGGAAACGAACCTGAAAGCGCTTCGCGAGGAAGCCGTCGCCCACCGCGCGACGATGGATCAGATGCGTACCCGTCTGGCCCAGGCCGAGGACCAGAGCCGCACGCAGACCGCGCTGATGGCCATCGTCGCGGCGCTTGGTGCGCTGACGCTGTGGCTGGGCTGGCGCGTTCGCTCGCTGCAGCGCGAACGCCAGGCGGCCTGGTGGCAGGGAGTGCAAGGTGCGAAGGAAGCCGTGGTGGCCGAAGAGCCCCCCGTGGCTGCTGGCGAGCCCGTTTTGGCGCTGCCAGTGGCGGCCCCATCGGCCGCACTGCGGGGGGAAGAAGCCCCGACGCCGTCACAGGGCACCGCCGTCCTGCCGCAGTCGGCATTGATCGAAGACGCGCTGATCCGGCCGGTGAGTGTCGACGAACTGATCGACCTCGAACAGGAAGCGGAGTTTTTCTTGGTACTCGGCGAGGAGGAATCTGCCGTCGACCTGCTGATGTCGCATCTGCGCGGCACAGGCGGCACCAGTCCCTTGCCCTACCTGAAGCTGCTCGAGATCTATCGTCGCCGCGGTGACCGCGAGGCCTACGAGCGCATGCGCAAGCGCTTCGGCCAGCGCTTCAACGCCGTCTCACCCGAATGGGATTCCGATCCCGAACAGGGCCGCGATCTGCAGGACTATCCGGCCGTGCTTGGCGCTCTGCAGGCCTGCTGGCACCAGCCTTTGGATGCGATGGCCGAACTGGAGAACCTGCTGTTTCGCAAACGCAGCGGCGAACTCTTCGAACTGCCCGCCTATCGTGACGTGCTGATGCTCTATTCGGTGGCCCGGGACCTGCACCGCCTGGTCGACGAGCCGACGTCGGACGTTGACGTGCTGCTGCCCCTTGCGGCGGGCGACGAACTGGCGCTGACGGCGCCGTCGTCGATCTTCGACACCCTGGCCTCGGGCGTTGCCGAAGGGGATTCTGCGTTGGAGGACCGGCCCACGGCGCCGGTGGACCTGGACCTGAGCGAGGCGCCGCCGCTGCATGACAGCCGCGCCGGCGAACTGCCCTCGCTGCGCGTAACGCTGCGCCAGAGCTACCAGAACTAGAGCCTCTGCAGCCGCGCCAGCGCGCTCAGCAAGGTCTCGTCGCACTTGGCAAAGCACAAACGCGCGATCTGCTGCTCGTAACCGTCGGCATAGAAGGCCGACAGCGGAATTGCTGCCACACCGATCTCGGTGGTCAGCCACTCGCAGAAGGCGGCTTCCTTCAGGTCGCTGACCCGGCTGTAGTCCACGCACTGGAAATAGCTGCCTTCGCTGGGCAGCATGCGCAGGCGCGTCTTCTGCAGTCCGGCGCGGAACAGGTCGCGTTTGCGCTGGTAGAAGGCGGGCAGTTCCAGGTAGTGACGCGGCTCTGCCATGTAGCGCGCCAGGCCGTGCTGCATTGGTGTGTTGACGGTGAAGACGTTGAACTGGTGCACTTTGCGGAACTCGGCCATCAGCGGTGCCGGCGCCACCACGGTGCCTACCTTCCAGCCGGTGACGTGATAGGTCTTGCCGAAGCTGGAGACGACGAAGCTACGTGCGGCCAGCGCCGGGATCGAGGCGGCGCTGACATGCGCAACGCCATCGAACACCATGTGTTCATAGACCTCGTCGGAGATCAGCAGGATATCGGTAGGCGCCAGCAGCTCGCTCAACTGCTGCATCTCGGCAGCCGTCCACACCGTGGCACTGGGGTTGTGCGGCGAATTCACCAGGATCGCCCGGGTGCGCGGCGTGATTGCCGCGGCAATGGCATCGAAGTTGGGCCTGAAGGTGCCCGGGTCCAGCGGCACACGCACCACCGCGCCGCCAGCCAGTTCAATGTTGGGGGCGTAGCTGTCGTAGCAGGGCTCCAGTACGATGACCTCGTCACCTGGGTGCACGCAGCACAGGATGGCGGTCAGGATGGCCTGGGTGGCACCGGCGGTGACGGTGACCTCGGTGTCGGGGTCGTAGTGGTGCCCGTACAGCGCCTCGACCTTCTTCGACAACGCCTCGCGCAGTGGTGCCACGCCAGGCATCGGCGGATACTGGTTCAAGCCCTCGCGCATGGCGTTGTTGACCAGGTCGAGCAGCACCGGGTTGCATTCGAAGTCCGGGAAACCCTGGCCCAGGTTGACGGCGCCATGCTTGGCCGCCAGCGCCGACATCAGCGTGAAGATGGTGGTGCCGACCTGAGGCAGCCGGCTCTTCAGCGGCGGCGTGGCATAGGAAGTGGCGGTCGTCGGCATGCGGTCCTTACATCTGGTAGTCGTCGCCACCGCCGCTCATCGCGCGCTGGATCAGCGCCCGCGTGAGCCGATCGGACAGCAGCTCGGCAAAAGTGTAGACAAACAGGCGCAGGTAGGCGCCGCGGCGGAAGGCCACGCGCGCCACGTTCTGGCCAAACAGGTGGCCGGCCGGGTGCGACACCAGATCGCTGTCGGCGGGCTCGTCGCGTACTGCCATCTCGGCCACGATGCCGGCGCCCAGGCCCAGGCGCACGTAGGTCTTGATGACGTCGGAATCCAGCGCCTCCAGGGCCACTTGTGGCTTCAGCCGTGCCTTGGCGAAGGCGGTGTCTATGCGTGAACGTCCGGTCACGGTTGGGTGATAGGTGACCAGCGGTTCGGCCGCCACCTGCTCCAGCGTCGGCCGCTGCACTGTGGCCAACGCATGCGTGCGCGGCACCACGATGGCATGCTGCCATTCGTAGCAGGGCAGCGTGACCAGATCGTCGAACTCGGCCAGCGATTCGGTGGCCAGGCCGATGTCGGCGGTCTCGGACAGCAGCATGCGCGCCACCTGCTCGGGCGTGCCCTGGTGCAGCACCACCTGCACCTTCGGGTAGCGGCGACGCAGCAGCGCCACCGGCCCGGGCAGCACGTAGCGCGCCTGCGTGTGGGTGGTGGCGATGGACAGCGTGCCGGCCTCCTGCTTGGAGAATTCGTCGCCGATGCGCTTGAGGTTGGCGACCTCGCGCAGGATGATGTCGATGGACTTCAGCACCTCCTGGCCTGGCTCGGTGACGCGGCGCAAGCGCTTGCCGTGGCGCGCGAAGATGTCTATGCCAAGTTCCTCCTCGAGCTCGAGGATGGCCTTGCTGATGCCGGGCTGCGACGTGAACAGTGCCTTGGCGGTCTCGGTCAGGTTCAGGTTGCGGCGCACCGCCTCCTGCACGAAGCGGAATTGGTGCAGATTCATGGGCCGGCCCCTTGCGCGGCATCGTGTTCGGCCAGCAGCACCAGCGCTGTGGCGGCCATGGCCTCGCGCACCAACGGCTGCTCGCCCACCGCGTCGTGCAGCCGCCAGCGCACCGACGGATGCTGCTCGCGCAGGTGTTCGATCATCGGCGGCAGGTCCTTGCGCAGATGGCCGCCGGTGCCCAGGAACATCGGCAGCACGTCGACACGGATGCAGCCAGCGGCGCGCAGTTCGGCCCCTGCTTCCGCAAGGCTGGGCGACATCAATTCCAGGAACGCGAGGCGCACCTGCAACTGGGGTTGCTGCAGTGCGATCTGCCGGGCCACGGCCTCGAAGGGCGCGGCCCAGCGCGGGTCGCGAGCGCCATGGGCGAAGAGGATCAGTCCTTGGTTCGACATCGGGTTCATCATCGGTAGCGCACCAGCCAGCCGAAGGCGGCCAGCGACAGCAGCATGAACACCACGCTTGGTGTCGCCGCCACGATCCAGGGCGTCCAGCCGCGCAGCAGGCCGATGTGGCCGGCCACGTTGTTCAGCAGCACGAAGCTGATGCCCAGCATGATGCCGCCGAAGACCCTGAGGCTGATACCGCCGGAGCGCGCATGCAGGTAGGCGAAGGGCAGGGCCAGGGCGGTCAGAACCAGGCAGGCCAGCGGATAGAGCGCCTTCTTCCAGAACTGGATCCGGTGCCGCTGCGAGGCCTGCTCCTGGTCGCTCAAATGCTCGCTGTAGCGCCACAGTTCGGCGGCGGACATGGTCTTCAACGGCAGCACCGCGGCCGAAACCACGCCAGCGCTCAGCGTGCTGGGCCAGCGCAGCGTAGGCAACGTCTGGCGCTGAACGGTGTCCTGCGACGGGTCGCTGCCTGCAGGCCAGGTGGTGAGCTCGGCATCGGTCAGCGTCCAGATCGAGTCGGCGCCGACACGGCCCTGCTTGGCGACGATGCGAGACAGGTGCCGCCCATCGGCATCGAACTCGAAGATGCGGATGCCCACCAGCGTGGCCTGACCATCGATGCCCGTCACGTTGACCGAGTAGCTGCGTTCACCTTGGTCGGTGACGCGCCTTTCCTTGAGCCAGGCTCCGGTGTTGCCGAGCTTGCGCCCGCCGCTCTGAGCCACCTTGAACAGCGCCGTCTGCGTCTCGGTGAAGGGGACCAGGTACTCGCCTATGGCGAAGGTCAACGCGCTGAACACGAGCCCCAGCATCGCCAGCAGGCGCAATGCGCGCAGCGGGCTCAGGCCGCCGGTGCGCAGGATGGTGAACTCCGAGGTCTGCGCCAGCCGGGCCATCGAATAGATGGTGCCGATCAGCACCGCGATCGGCAGCAACTCGTACAGATTGCCTGGCAGCTCAAGCATGGCACCGCCGACCGCGAACCACAGCGTGAAGCCGGGGCGGCCGATCTTCTGCAACTCGTCGACGAAATCGATGAAGAAGGACAGCGACAGGAAGGCCAGCGCGACGAAGGTCACCGACGACACGATGTCGCGGTAGAGCATGCGGCGCACCGTCTTCATGCCGGCGCCGAGCCCTGCGCGCTGCGCCAGAACTGCAGCACGGCCGCATGGTCGCGCCACCACAGCAGCGCCAGCGCCGCCAGGAACACGCCGCCGTGCAGCGCCAGCAGGGCCTGCGCCATGCCGAAGCGGCCGTTGGCCACCCAGGTCTGCGTCAGATTGACCGAGTTGAAATAGGCCAGCGAGCCGACGAGCGCCACCACCAGGTTCAGATTGCTGGGCCGGCGCGTGTTGACATGCGCCAGGCCGATGGCCAGCAGCGACAGGTTCACGGCCGCCAGCATCAGTCCGAAGCGCCATGCCAACTCACCCTGATTGCGCGGCGTGGGCATGCGCATCAGATCGACGGTGGCCATCGTCTTGGCCGGCGGCTCGCGAACCCGACGCAGCGCCTTGATGTCGACCAGTGCGCGATATGTCTCGAAGCCGGCCAGCGTGGTTTCGCCGGTGGCCGTATTGACGTCGCTGCGCTGCCCGGATTCGAGCACCAGGAAACGCTCGTCGCCTTGCACGTCGATGCGCCCGCCACGCGCCGACACCACGCTTTCCACGGCGTCCTTCGTCGACAGCGCGAAGATGTTGCGCACGCTGACCTCGTCGCTCGGATCGCGCTCGACGAAGAACACCCTCTTCCCGTCCGACGAACTCTGGAACACGCCGGGCGACACGCGCGCCAGATCGGAGCGCTGCGCATAGCGGTCGCGCAGCTCGCTGCTGTTCTGGTTGACCCAGGGCCAGGCATAGGCCAGCAGAAGGCAGATCACCACCAGCACTGGCCAGAAGGTGTGGAGCACCGGCCGGACAAAACGCGCCAGGTCCAGGCCACTGGCAAACCAGATGGCCATCTCGCTGTCGCGGTACATCCGGCCCAGCGTGACGACAATGGACACGAACAGCGACAGGCTGAGGATCGTTGCCAGTTGGCCCAGCGTCGTATAGCCCAGCACCAGCACCACATCCTTCGGTTCGACGATATCGCTGGCGGCCAGCGACAGCGTGCGCACCAGCAGCATGGTAATGACGATGGTCAGCAGCACCACCAGCGTTGCGCTGAAGGTGCGGGCCAGGTCACGCCTCAGCGTGCTATCGAATAACATGGACCACTTTGCATGCCGGGTCGAATTATGGACTTCAGGATTCAGGTCGCCGAGCTCAAGGACTTGCGCACTGCCGAGGCCGATGCGCTGCTGCTGGTGGTGGGCGAGGGCACGTCGCCCGATGCGCTGGGCAAGGCCTTGGGCAGTGCCCTGTCCAGCGCACTCAAGGAAGGCGATCTGGCCTACAAGGCCGGCCGCTGCCTGTACTTGCACGGACTGTCCGGCGTGAAGGCTTCGCGAGTCGTCTTCGCGGCGGCCGGCGGATCGTCGGCGAAGGCCTTTCGTGCCGCATTGGTCGCCGGCCTGGGGCAGCTGAAGGGCGGCGGCGCGCGGCACCTGGTGGTGGCTTCGGCGCTGCCGCAGCCGATCGACGCAGCCCAGGCCCAGCTGCTGGCCGGCGCCGTGAGCGAGGCCGTCTACGTGTATCGCCATACGAAGCCGTCGGCGCCGGCGGCGTCGAAGCTGCAGCGCGTCACTCTGGCCTGCGGCGTCGCGGAAGCCGCGGCCGTGCGCGATGGCCTGCATCGCGGCGAAGCCATCGCCAACGGCGTGGCGCTGGCGCGCGAATGCGCCAACCGGCCCGGCAACCATTGCACACCGTCGTACCTTGCCGATCAGGCCCGGCAACTGGCCAAGGCGCACGACCTGGGGGTCGAGGTGCTGAACCGCAAGGAAGTCGAGAAGCTCGGCATGGGCTGCTTTCTGGCGGTGGCCCAGGGCTCGGAGCAAGCGCTGAAGTTCATCGTGCTGCAGTACCGCGGTGCGGCCAGGACGTCGGCGCCACTGGTGCTGGTGGGCAAGGGCATCACCTTCGACACCGGCGGCATCTCGATCAAGCCGGCGGGCGAGATGGATGAGATGAAGTTCGACATGGGCGGCGCGGCCAGTGTACTGGGCACCTTCCGCGCGGTCGCGCAGCTCAAGCCGAAGGTCAACCTGGTGGGTCTGATACCAGCCTGCGAGAACATGCCCAGCGGCTCGGCCGTCAAGCCCGGTGACGTGGTCACCAGTCTGTCCGGTCAGACGGTGGAAATTCTCAACACCGATGCCGAGGGCCGCCTGATCCTGTGCGATGCGCTGACCTATGCCGAGCGCTTCAAGCCTGCGGCGGTAGTGGATATTGCCACGCTCACCGGGGCCTGCGTGGTGGCACTCGGCCATCACCGCAGCGGCTTGTTCAGCCCCGACGACGCGCTGGCGGCTGAGCTGGACCGGGCTGGTCAGGCTGCGCTGGATCCGTGCTGGCGCATGCCGCTGGACGAAGAGTACGACGAAGGCCTCAAGAGCAACTTTGCCGACATGGGCAACGTCGGCCCGCGCGCCGGTGGCGCGATCACCGCGGCAATGTTCCTCAAGCGCTACACCGGCAAGTACCCGTGGGCGCACCTCGACATCGCCGGCAGTGCCTGGAAGTCCGGTGCCAACAAGGGTGCGACCGGCCGGCCGGTGCCGCTGTTGACGCAGTTCGTGCTGGGGCGGGCTGGTTGAGCCTGCCGCAGGTCGATTTCCACAGTGGCGTCGGCGCGCCGGTGCACTTTGCCTGCCGGCTGCTGCGCAAGGCCTGGCGCCAGGGTGTGGCGGTGCTGGTCACCGCGCCGTCGGCCACGCTGGCGGTGCTGGACCGCGAGCTGTGGACCTTCGAGGCACAGGAATTCGTGCCCCATTTGCGGGTGCGGCCGGGGCAGTCCGTCGATGCTGCGATGCGGCGCACTCCGATCTGGTTGTGCGAGGGCGAACCGCCTGGCCCCTGCCCCAGGGTGCTGGTGAACCTGGGTGCCGATCTTTCCCACGGTGGCGAGCCCTTCGACCGCATCATCGAGATCGTGCCCAGCGACGGCGAGGAGCGCCAGCGCGCCCGCGCTCGGTGGCGGGCCTACGAGGCACAGGGCTGGACCATCAGGCACCATCCGCAGGCGGCGGCTTGACACATCAGTTGGTGCGGCTTCACCACGTCGCCAGGGCAAAAGAAACTCTCGCTGACCCTGATTCCGAACGGGCTTGTCAATCCCGTATCATCGTGGGTACTTCTTTTTTCACAGGAACCCCTTCATGAACAAGTTCACCCTATCGGTCGTTGCCTCCGCGGCCGTGCTGCTGGCGGCATGCGGCAAGAAAGAGGAAGCACCCAAGGCCGTGGCCGCCGCCCCGGCGGCTTCCGCCGCGCCGGCCGCCCCGCCGCCGAGCGAACTGATCATCAAGATCGGCCACGTCGGCCCGACCAGCGGCGCCATCGCGCACCTGGGCAAGGACAACGAGATGGGCGCGCGCATGGCCATCGACGACCTGAACGCCAAGGGCGTGATGATCGGCGGCCAGAAGGCCAAGTTCGAACTGCTGGCCGAAGATGATGCCGCCGACCCGAAGCAGGGCACGGCCGTCGCGCAGAAGCTGGTCGACGCCAAGGTACAGGGCGTCATCGGTCACCTGAATTCAGGCACCACGATCCCGGCTTCGCAGGTGTACAACACCGCTGGCATTCCGCAGATCTCGCCGTCGGCGACGAATCCGAAGTACACCCGCCAGGGCTTCAACACGGCGTTCCGCGTCGTGGCTGACGACGTGCATCTGGGCGGCACGCTCGGCAAGTACGCCGTCAACGAACTCAAGGGCAAGACCATCGCCGTCATCGACGACCGCACGGCCTACGGGCAGGGCGTGGCCGACGAGTTCGAGAAGGCCGTCGTGGCCGCAGGCGGCAAGACGCTGGACCGCCAGTTCACCACCGACAAGGCGACCGACTTCACCGCCATCCTCACCCAGATCAAGTCGAAGAAGCCCGACGTCGTGTTCTTCGGTGGCATGGATGCGGTGGCTGGCCCGATGATGCGCCAGATGAAGCAGTTGGGCATCAAGGCCAAGTTCGTCGGCGGCGATGGCATCTGCTCGGGTGAACTGCCCAAGCTGGCGGCCGGCGCGATGGCCGACGGCCAGGTGGTTTGCGCCGAGGCCGGTGGCGTCGAAGGCGAGCAGAAGGCGGGCATGGAAGAGTTCCGCACCAAGTTCAAGGCCAAGTACAACACCGACGTGCAGGTCTATGCGCCGTATGTGTATGACGCGCTCAACCTGATGGTCGCCGCAATGGAAAAGGCCGGTTCGTCCGACCCGGCGAAGTACCTGCCGGTGCTGGCCAAGACCGAAGGCTACAAGGGCGTGACCGGCACGATCGCCTTCGACGAGAAGGGCGACATCAAGAATGGCGCGTTGACCCTGTTCACCTACAAGGACGGCAAGCGCGAGCAGATCGCCGTGGTGCGCTGATCCGGATTCAAGGTTCAGCCTGAAGACAAAGGCGCCCGCAAGGGCGCCTTTTTCATGAGCTGTTGCGCATGCGGTCGTACAGCCGGCACAGACCGGCGAGGCGCTGCGCATGCCAGTCCTTCACCTGGCTCCATTGCATGCGCCATTCCCACCAGCCCTCGCCCTGGCCGGGGAAGTTCATGCGGCTCTCGCCGGGCAGCGAGAGGACGTCCTGCATGGCGTAGATGGCCGTGTCGGCCACCGAGGCACAGGCGCTGCGGATCAGGGCCCAGGCGATGTCGTGGCCATCGGTGTCCAGATAGGCGCGCGCGAAGTGACGTTCATGCTCGGTGGCGCCGACCCACCAGCCATGGCTGGTGTCGTTGTCGTGCGTGCCCGGGTAGACCACGGTGTCGCACTCGTGGTGGTGCGGAAGGAAGGTGTTGGTCGCATCGCCGCCGAAGGCGAACTGCAGAATGCGCATGCCCGGGAACTGGAAGCGCCGGCGCAGCGCGTTGACATCGGGTGTGATCACGCCCAGGTCTTCGGCAATGATCGGCATCGGCCCGAGCGCGGCGTTGATGGCCTTGAACAACTCGGCCCCAGGCCCGCTGCGCCATTGGCCGTGGATGGCTGTGGGCTCGCTGGCCGGTATCTCCCAGTAGCCGGCGAAGCCGCGGAAGTGGTCTATGCGCACGATGTCCACGAGCTCGAAGATGCGCCGCATGCGTTCCACCCACCAGGCGAAGCCATTGCGCGCATGCACCTCCCATCGATACAGCGGGTTGCCCCAGCGCTGGCCGGTGGCGCTGAAGAAGTCAGGCGGCACACCAGCCACGACCGTCGGCCTACCATCCTTGCCCAGCTCGAAAAGCGCCTGGTGCGACCAGACCTCGGCACTGTGGTGGCCGATGAAGATCGGCACATCGCCGACGATGCTCACGCCGCGCTCGTTCGCGTAGGCCTTGAGCTTGAGCCACTGGCTGAAGAAGCACCACTGGCTGAACTTCCAGAATGCGATGCGCTCGGCATGCTGCAAGGTGGCCTTGGCCAGCGCGTCGGGTTCGCGTCGGGCCAGCGGCGGCGGCCAGTTGCACCACTCGTCGAAGGCATGGCTCTCGCTCAGCGCCATGAACAGGGCGTAGTCGTTGAGCCAGGTGACCTGGCGCTGGCAGAACTGCGCAAACTGCAGCCGCCGATCGTCCTGCAATGGCAGCGCCAGGAATCGCTGCGCCGCCAGCTCCAGGCGTTGCATGCGAAACGGCTGCACCTCGGCATAGTCGACCCGCTCCTCCAGCAGCCCCGGAGTGGGCTGAACCTCCGCGTCGCTGAGCCAGCCCTGCCGCTGCAGTTCCAGCAGGTCGACCAGCAGCGGGTTACCGGCAAAGGCCGAGCTGCTGGCATAAGGCGAATTGCCGGCGCCGATGCCGGTGAGCGGCAGGATCTGCCACAACGACTGTCCGGCCGAGACCAGCCAGTCGACGAAGTGGTAGGCCGCCGGCCCGCAGTCGCCGCTGCCATGGGGCCCTGGCAACGAGGTCGGGTGCAGCAGCACGCCACTGGCACGAGGGAAACGCATCCTTCAGTCCTTGGTCAACTGCAACAGCACCAGACAGCGCGCCGCCAGGTGCAGCTCCGGTTGGTCGACGGCCGCCAGGGCCGGCATGCCGCGCGGCGCGCTGCTGTCCAGCAGCGCCTGCCAGTGCCCGGGTGGAAGTTGGAAATCAAGCTCGCGGTCGCTGGCATTCACCAGCAACAGCAATGGCCGAGTCGACAATCCCGGCCGACCAATGCGCACGCCGATGGCCCGCGCCGCATGGTCGTTCCAGTCGGCGCCCGACAGCGGCTCGCCACTGGACTGCAGCCAGGTCAGCCCGGCATCGCCGGCGGCATCGGCATACCAGGTGTTGGCCAGCGGCAGCAGACGGCGACGCAAGGCGACCAAGGTGGCGCAATAGTCGACCAGCCCATCGTCGGCGCGCGACCAGTCGATCCAGGTGATCGGGTTGTCCTGGCAGTAGGGGTTGTTGTTGCCGCCTTGGCTGTGGCCCAGTTCGTCGCCGGCGGCCAGCATCGGCGTGCCCTGGGCAAGCAGCACGCTGGCGAGCAGCGCGCGTTGCAGGCGGACGCGCAGGGCCTGCACGGTCGGGTCATCGGTGGGGCCTTCGAAGCCGCAGTTCCAGCTCAGGTTGTGGCCATGACCGTCGCGGTTGTCCTCGCCGTTGGCCTGGTTGTGGCGCAGGTCGTAGCTGACCAAGTCGCGCAACGTGAAACCGTCGTGGGACACCACGTAGTTCAGCGAGGCTGCCGGCATGCGGCCGCGCAGCTGAAACAGGTCAGCCGACGCGCACAGCCGGCGCGCGAACTCGCCGCGGGTGCAATCGCCACCCAGCCACCATGCGCGCACGGTGTCGCGGAAGCGGTCATTCCACTCCACCCAGCGCTGCGGGAACTGGCCGAGCTGATAGCCGCCAGGGCCGATGTCCCAGGGCTCAGCAATCAGCTTCACGCCAGCCAGCACCGGATCCTGGGCGATGCAGGCGAAGAAGGCGGCCTGCCGATCGAAGCCCTGGCGGCCGCGGCCCAGCACCGTGGCCAGGTCGAAGCGGAAGCCGTCGACATGCATCTCCTGCACCCAGTAGCGCAGGCTGTCCATCACCATCTGCAGCACGCGCGGGTGGCTCAGGTCGAGCGTATTGCCGCAGCCGGTGTGGTTCTCGTAGTGCAGACGGTCGCCCTCGGGCAGCCGGTAGTAGCTGGCGTTGTCCAGCCCGCGCCAGCTGAGCGTGGGCCCGAACTCGTCGGTCTCGGCCGTGTGGTTGTAGACCACGTCGAGGATCACCTCGATGCCGGCATCGTGCAGCCGCCGCACCATGTGGCGGAACTCGTCGCGCGCCGCGGCGCCATCGGCGCCGGCCGCGGCATAGCGTGGTTCGGGGCAGAAGAAACCCAGCGTGTTGTAGCCCCAGTGGTTGCGCAGGCCCATGCGCACCAGCCGCTCCTCGTCGAGAATTCGCTGCACCGGCAGCAGGCTCACCGCGGTGATGCCCAGGTGCTGCAGGTGGGCAAGGGCCGCGTCCGAGGCCAGGCCGGCGTAGGTGCCACGCTGGGCTTCGGGCACGCCGGGGTGCAGCTTGCTGAAGCCGCGCACATGCACTTCGTACAACACGCTGTCCGACCAGGCCGTGGCCGGCGGGGCATCGCCCTGCCAGTCGAAGCGGTCGTGCACCACGCGGGCCTTCAGCGCCAGAGTGCCGTTGTCGCGCCAATCCATGCGCAGCGGGTCGTCACCCGCCTGGCCGCGATGCACGTCGCTCCACTCGAACTGGCCAACCATCTCGCGCGCATAGGGGTCGAGCAGCAGCTTGTGCGGGTTGAAGCGCTGCCCCTGCTTCGGCTGCCACGGCCCGTGGGCACGCAGGCCGTAGACCAGGCCGGCACCAGCGCCACCGAGGTGGCCGTGCCAGACATCGCCGCTGCGCGTGGGCAGCATCAGGCGCGCGGTCTCGGCGCGGCCGGTGTCGTCGTACAGGCATAGCTCGATGGCGGTGGCATGCGCCGAGAACACGGCGAAGTTCACACCCTCGGCATCGACGCTGGCGCCCAGCGGCCACGGCTGGCCATGGCGCAGGGTTGGGGCGCCGGCTACGGCGCCCATTCGAACATCACGGTGGCCAGCGGCGGCAGGTCGATCAGGATCGAGTCGCACTTGTCGTTGCAGGCCACGGGTTGCGAGTCGGCCAGGCCGAGCGCCGTGCCGACGTTGCTGCCGCCGTAGTGCTGCGAGTCGGTGTTAAGCCGCTCGCGCCAGCGCCCGGCGCGCGGCACGCCGACACGCCAGCCCAGCCGTACCACCGGCGTGAAGTTGCACACCACCAGCATCAGCGTGGCCGCGCCCTGGCTGCGGCGCACGAAGCTCAGCACGCTGTGCGCGGCATCGCTGTGCGAGACCCACTCGAAGCCGTCGGCGCTGAAGTCGCGCTGGTGCAGCGAGGCGCAGTCGCGATGCAGGTGGTTCAGGTCGCGCACCAGCGCCTGCATGCCGGCGTGCAGCGGGTCGTTGTTGAGATGCCAGTCGAGGCTTCGGTCGTGGTCCCACTCGCGCTCCTGCGCGAATTCGTTGCCCATGAACAGCAGCTTCTTGCCCGGGTGGCCGAACATGAAGCCGTAGTAGGCGCGCAGGTTGGCGAACTTCTGCCAGCGGTCGCCGGGCATCTTGTTCAGCATCGAGCCCTTGCCGTGCACGACCTCATCGTGCGACAGCGGCAGCACGAAGTTCTCGTTGAAAGCGTACATAAGTCCGAAGCTCATCTCGCCGTGGTGGTACTTGCGGTGCGCCGGGTCGCGCGAGATGTACGTCAGCGTGTCGTGCATCCAGCCCATGTTCCACTTGTAGTGGAAGCCCAGGCCACCGGCATAGGTGGGGCGCGACACGGCCGGGAAGGCGGTCGATTCCTCGGCCAGCGTCACCGCCTGCGGCCGCTGCACACCGACCACCTCGTTGGCGCGCTTGACGAAGGCGATGGCCTCCAGGTTCTCGCGCCCGCCATAGGCATTGGGCACCCATTCGCCGGGTTTGCGGCTGTAGTCTCGGTACAGCATCGACGCCACCGCGTCGACGCGCAGGCCGTCGACGTCATAGCGCTCCAGCCAGTACAGCGCGCTGCCGACCAGGAAGTTCTGCACTTCGGTGCGGCCGAAGTTGTAGATCAGCGTGTTCCAGTCGTTGTGGAAGCCCTCGCGCGGGTCGGCGTATTCGTACAGCGGCGTACCGTCGAAGCGGGCCAGGCCGTGTTCGTCGGTGGGGAAGTGTGCCGGCACCCAGTCGAGCAGCACGCCCAGGCCGGCGGCGTGTGCACGTGCTACGAAGCGGGCGAATCCTTCGGGCGAGCCGAAGCGCGCCGTCGGCGCATACAGGCCCAGTGTCTGGTAGCCCCAGGAGCCGTCGAACGGGTGTTCGGTGACGGGCAGCAGCTCCAGGTGGGTGAAGCCCATCCAGGCGGCATAGGACACCAGCTCGTCGGCCAGTTCGTCCCAGTTCAGCCAGCGGTTGCCCTGCTCGACCTTGCGTCGCCACGAGCCCAGGTGCACCTCGTAGATGCTCATCGGCGCGTCCAGCGCATTGGCGCGCTGGCGTTGCGCCGAAGCCGGCCGCAGCGGCGGCAACGGGGCCACCACGCTGGCAGTGGCCGGGCGCAGTTCGGCCTGGCGCGCGTACGGGTCTACCTTCTGCGGCAGCAGCTCGCCGTCGCGCGACAGCAGCTCGAACTTGTAGCGCGCCCCCTCGGCCACGTCGGGCAGGAAGATCTCCCAGACGCCACATTCGCGGCGCAGCCGCATCGGGTGACGGCGGCCGTCCCAGAAGTTGAAGTCGCCGACCACGCTGACGCGCATCGCGTTCGGCGCCCACACCGCGAAGCTGCAGCCGACCACGCCTTCGTGCGTGCGCGGCGTGGCGCCGAGGATCTCGAAGGGCCGCAGGTGCGAGCCTTCGCCCAGCAGCCAGGCGTCCATTTCGCCCAGCACCGGGCCGAAGCGGTAGGGGTCGTCGAACAGCGTGCCGTGGCCGTCGGCCCAGATCACCTGCAACCGGTAGTCGACTCTGCCGGGCAGCGCGCCTTCGAACAGGCCGGTGGCGTCGCGCGGCTGCAGGGCGGCCAGCCACTCGCCGCTGCCTGCCGCCACCGCCACGACCTGTGCCGCGCCGGGCAGGAAGGCCGCCAGCCAGGCGCTGCCGTCGGGCCGAGCGTGCGGGCCGAGCACGGCGAACGGGTCGGTGTGCCGGCCCTGGCAGATCCTCTGGACATCGCGTTCGGCGAGCATGGGCTCAGTACCGGCCCGGCTGCGGTTGCAGCTTCCAGATTTCGCGTGCGTACTCGCGGATCGTTCGGTCGGACGAGAACATGCCCATGCCGGCGACATTGAGCACGGCCGCACGTGCCCAGGCCTGCGGCTCGCGGAACAGCGCGTCGACACGGGCCTGGGCTTCAAGGTAGGCGTCGTAGTCGGCCAGCAGCTGGTAATGGTCGCCGCCCCAAAGCAGTGCGTCGACCACGCCGCGGTAGCGCGCCGGCTCGTGCGGCGAGAACGCACCGCCGCCGATGGCCTGCAGCACCGCCTGCAACCGTGGGTGGCTGTCGTGGATGCGCAGCGGCTGGTAGCCGATTTCGCGCAGCGCGGCGACCTCGTGCGCGCGATGGCCGAAGATGAAGATGTTGGCGTCGCCGACGCACTGGCGGATCTCGATGTTGGCGCCGTCGTCCGTGCCGATGGTCAGCGCGCCGTTCAACGCCAGCTTCATGTTGCCGGTGCCCGAGGCTTCGGTGCCGGCGGTGGAGATCTGCTCCGACAGGTCGGCGCCGGGCATGATGACTTCGGCCACCGACACGCCGTAGTTCGGCACGAACACCACCTTCAGCCGGCCGTTCAGGCGCGCGTCGTGATTGATCACCTGGCCCACGTCGTGGATCAGCCGGATGATCTGCTTGGCCATGTGGTAGCTGGATGCGGCCTTGCCAGCGAAGATCACCGTGCGCGGCACCCAGTCGCGCTGCGGGTCGGCCAGCATGTCGTGGTAGCGCGTCACCACGTGCAGCAGGTTGAGCAGTTGGCGCTTGTATTCGTGGATGCGCTTGACCTGCACGTCGAACATGCTGTCTGGGCTGACTTGCAGGTCCAGCACGCGCGCAATGTGGTCGGCCAGTCGCTGCTTGTTGGCGCGTTTGACGGCCAGGAACTCATCGAGGAAGCCGTGGTCGTCGGCCAGCGGATGCAGTCGGCGCAGGTGGTCCAGGTCGAGCCGCCAGGAGCTGCCAATGTGCCGGTCGATCAGCTGCGTCAGCCCCGGGTTGGAATGGGCCAGCCAGCGTCGCGGTGTCACGCCATTGGTCATGTTGGTGAAGCGCGCCGGCCACAGGCTGGCGAAATCGGCAAAGATGGTCTTGACCAGCAGCTCCGAGTGCAGCGCCGAGACGCCGTTCACCTTGTGGCTGCCGACGATCGACAGGTGCGCCATGCGCACGCGGCGCTCGCCCGATTCGTCGATGAGCGACAACCGGCGCAGGAACTGGCCATCGCCAGGCCGTTGCGCCGCAGCCATGTCCAGGAAGTCCTGATTGACGTGCAGGATGATCTCCAGGTGCCGTGGCAGCACATGCTGCATCAGCGCCACCGACCAGGTTTCCAGCGCCTCGGGCATCAGCGTGTGGTTGGTGTAGCTGAAGACCTGCTGCGTCAGCGTCCAGGCATCCGCCCAACGCATGCCGTGCTCGTCGCACAGCAGCCGCATCAGCTCGGCCACGCCGATGGCCGGGTGGGTGTCGTTCAGGTGGATGGCCACCTTGTCCGCCAGGTTGTCCAGCCGGCCGTGCTCGCGCAGGTGCCGGGCCACGATGTCCTGGATCGACGCACTGGTGAAGAAGTACTCCTGGCGCAGCCGCAGCTCGCGACCGGCCGGCGTGCTGTCGTTCGGGTACAGCACCCAGGAAATGTTCTCGAACTCGTTCTTGACCTCGGCGGCGCGCGCATAGTCGCCGCTGTTGAAGGCATGCAGGTCGATGTGCTCCGGCGCCGCAGCGCGCCACAGCCGCAACGTGCTGACATGGGTGGTGCCGTGGCCGGGCACGACCATGTCATAGGCCTTGGCATCGACCTCGGCCGCCGGGATCCAGCGCGGCTGGCCGCTGCTGTGATCCACATGCCCACCGAAGCGCACCGGGAAGTGCAGGCCGCGGCGCGGGAACTCCCAGGGCGAGCCGTCGCCCAGCCAGGAGTCCGGGTGCTCGACCTGGCGGCCTTCGACGATCGCCTGCGAGAACATGCCGTATTCGTAGCGGATGCCGTAGCCGAAGGACGGCAGGCCCAGCGTGGCCATCGAATCCAGGAAACAGGCTGCCAGCCGGCCCAGGCCGCCGTTGCCCAGGGCGGCGTCGGCCTCGTGCTGCTCGACGTCCTCGAGCTTCTTCGCCTGCTGCGCCAGCGCCGCGGCGGCCTGGCCCTGCAGGTCGAGGGCGGCCAGTGCATTGCCCAGCGTTCGCCCCATCAGGAATTCCATCGACAGGTAGCACACGCGCCGGCTGCCGCGCTGCGCCGCCTGCGTGGCCACCCAGCGCTGCGAAAGTTGCTCGCGGGCCAGTTGGGCCACGCCGGCCATCAGGTCGGCTGCAGAGGCATCGGCGGGCGCAACGCCGACATGGTCGAGCAATTGGCGCTCCAGTTCGGCGCCCAGCGGGTTCACATCGGCAAGGTTCATGGTCGGTCAGGCCCTTCGGGGCATAGATGCTAGCTGCGCCGCACAGTATCGCCTCGGTGGCGCCAGGTGCGGCAAGCAGGACGCGTACCCGGTGTGCCGAACTTGCGCCGGAGTTGAGCATTTGGCCTGCTCAGGGTCTGGCCCGGTTCGGAGCCCGCCGCCATCTGGCCGACAATAGTGCAGCGTCGGCAGCTGCCGCCGGCGCGCAACAGGAAACCCGGGGCGATGAATTCCAACTACCTAGCGCAAACTCTCGATCTGCCCAAGCGCACGGTGGCGCTGGTGCTGGCCGGCGGCCGTGGCAGTCGGCTGCACAACTTGACGGACAGCCGGGCCAAGCCTGCGGTGTATTTCGGTGGCAAGTTCCGCATCATCGATTTCGCCCTGTCCAACTGCCTGAACTCGGGCATCCGGCGCATCGGCGTGATCACCCAGTACAAGAGCCACAGCCTGCTGCGGCACCTGCAGCGCGGCTGGGCCTTCATGAAGACCGAGATGAACGAGTTCGTCGATCTGCTGCCTGCGCAGCAGCGCGTCGACGAGGAGAGCTGGTATCGCGGCACCGCCGATGCGGTGTCGCAGAACCAGGACATCCTGGACGGATATCACGCCGAATACGTGGTGGTGCTGGCCGGCGACCATGTCTACAAGATGAACTATGCGCTGATGCTGGCCGACCACTCGGCGCTGGGGCGTCCCTGCACGGTCGGCTGCATCGAGGTGCCTCGCAGCGAGGCCAGCGCCTTCGGCGTGATGGCGGTGGACGAGCGCCGCAACATCATCGATTTCGTCGAGAAGCCGGCCAACCCGCCGGCCATGCCGGGCAAGCCCGAGGTCTCGCTGGCCAGCATGGGCATCTACATCTTCGACGCGAAGTTCCTGTATGCCGAGCTCAAGCGCGACATGGCCGACCCTAATTCCAGCCACGACTTCGGCAAGGACATCATCCCCCGCGCGGTGCGCGAGGGCAACGCGGTGGCGCACCCGTTCGCGCTGAGCTGCGTGGGCACCAAGCCCGGACAGGAGCCGTACTGGCGCGACGTGGGCACGATCGACGCCTACTGGGATGCCAACATCGACCTGACGGCCACCGACCCGCTGCTCAACATGTACGACACGCAGTGGCCGATCCTGACCTACCAGCCGCAACTGCCGCCGGCGAAGTTCGTGCACAACCAGGAGGACCGGCGCGGCATGGCCATCGAATCGCTGGTCTCTGGCGGCTGCATCATCTCCGGCCGCGTCTTCCGCTCGGTGCTGTTCTCCAGCGTGCGCGTGCATTCGTATTCGCTGGTCAACTGGTCGGTGCTGCTTCCACTGGTGGAAGTGGGTCGCGGCGTGCGCCTGAACCGTGTGGTCGTCGACCGCGGCTGCGTGCTGCCCGACGGCATGGTCATCGGCGAGGACCCGGCCGAGGACGCGCGCCGCTTCTATCGCACCGCCAACGGCATCACCCTGGTCACGCCGGCCATGCTCGAAGCGCTGGTCTGAGCCTGCATCGATGAAGGTCTTGCAAGTCGGTGCGGAGATCTATCCGCTGATCAAGACCGGCGGGCTGGCCGATGTACTGGGGGCGCTGCCGCAGGCGCTGTGCAGCCAGGGGGCCGACCTGCGGCTGTTGCTGCCGGGGCTGCCGGGCATCATCGATGCAGTGCTGCATGCCAAGAAGGTATGCCAGATCGGCCCGGTCTTCGGTGCCGCCAGCGTGACGCTGATGCGTGCGCAGATGCCCTATACCCGGGTGCCGGCCTACGTCATCGATGCACCCTTCCTGTATCGCCGCGGCGGCGGCCCCTACCAGGACCGGCATGGCGCCGAATGGGCCGACAACCTGCAGCGCTTCGGCCTGCTCGGCTGGGTGGCGGCACAACTGGCGCAAGGTCAGCTCGACCCGGACTGGCATGCCGCGGTGGTGCATGCCCACGACTGGCATGCGGCCATGAGCTGCGCCTACCTGCATGCCCACCCGGCAGGCGAGGCGGCATCGGTGTTCACCGTGCACAACCTGGCCTTCCAGGGCCTGTTCCCGCACGACGACTGGTCCCTGTTGGGGCTTTCGTCGCGCTACATGTCGCCGTCGGCACTGGAGTTCCACGGCCAGCTGTCCTTCATGAAGGCCGGGCTGAAGTTTGCCGACCGCGTTACCACCGTCAGCCCGACCTATGCCCGCGAGATCGCGACGGCGGAATTCGGCGTCGGACTGGAAGGCGTGATCCGCGGCCGTGGCGCCGATGTGTCGGGCATCCTCAACGGCATCGACGCGCGGGTGTGGGATCCGGCCACCGACAGCGCGCTGCCGCAGGGATACAGCGCCACACAACTGCAGGGCAAGGCCGTGTGCAAGGTAGCGCTGCAGCAGCATTTCGGCCTGGCCGCCGAACCGCAGACGCCGCTGCTTGGCGTGGTGTCGAGGCTGACCTCGCAGAAGGGCCTGGACCTGGTGTTGTCGGTGCTGCCGGAAGTCATTCGGATGGGCGGGCAGCTGGTGGTGCAGGGCACCGGTGAGCCTTCGCTGGAAGCGGCCTTCCGCATGGCCGCCGGCGCGCATCCGGGGCGCGTGGGCGTGCTGCTGGGCTACGACGAGATCGGGGCGCACCGGCTGATTGCCGGCGCCGACATGATCCTGGTGCCGTCGCGCTTCGAGCCCTGCGGATTGACGCAGATGTACGGCCTGCGCTATGGCACCATACCCATCGTGAGGCGCGTAGGCGGGCTGGCCGACACTGTGCGCGACGTGGGCCACGGAGATTCGGCCGCGGCGCTTGGTAATGGCTTTGTCTTCGACGCCGCTCAACCACCGGCGTTGCAGGACGCGATCGCCCGTGCCTTCGACCTCTATCGCAAGCGGCAGGCCTGGGTCGAGCTAATGCAGCAGGGCATGGGCGAGAACCTGTCCTGGGACGGTCCGGCGAAGCAGTACATGGCCCTGTACGAGCACGTCGTCAGCGAGCATGGCGAAGCCCGGCGCAAGGACTTCGACTGACTGGTCCAAACCGGGCGCCGCGGTTATCGAGCAGCGCGCAGGCCTGCAAGCGCATGAGTTCGTGGGCTTGATGGTTTGCCGGGCGACTGGTTGGCGTTCGGCGGAGCATGCAAAGCGTGCGTGGGGTCACCCAAGGTGGGGGGTTGTAGGACTCCGCCCGGCAACTACCATTGGCATCAAATGGGCTAGTGCGTCAATGGCCATGAACATACGCAATACAAGACAGATCCTGAGTCGGTGGATCTGGCGTGACAGCCAGGGCGAATCCATGGGCAAGTGGGCTGAGCTGGATGCGCCAAGCGCGCCGTCCCCCGCTGCCAACCTGCCAGAGGTCCACTCGGGCGGCTGGGTCGGTTCGTCGTTCGATCTGTTGAGCGGCGTCGATGTCAGCGACAACCCGGACACCATTCCCAGCGAGCTTTACGACGAGTTGTTTGCGGAGCGGATTACCCCTCCTGGGTCGGGCGAGTAACGCGAGGCAAATTCGCTTGCCGGCGTTCTCTGAAGGTCTGCTTGGGTAGACCAAACTTTGGAGCGTCGTCAAGATCATCGGCGCTAGGCATTGCCATCGCAAGGTTATGTCCCGATTGGCCGCGGCAGGTGCCCCCAAATGTGCCCCCAACGCACTATGGTTGCTGGCGACTGGGTTCGACCGAGCCATCCGGCATTGTGTTGAGCCGCTTCCAGGTCATTCTGTCGCAACAGTTCTAGAGGTGGTCTAGAGGCCGCCAGATGACGCCCCCAAATTTGCCGGATTGGCCTGAACCACGGACTTGCAGTCCCTGGGGATGGGATCTCCTGGCATTTCCTGAGACAGCCGCGCCAGAAAAAGTCTTTACAGATCAAGCATTTACGTACAAAGTCATCTCAAGCCGGCTCATGCCATGCCAGCGGAAACTGGCACCAGACTGGCACCAGACTGGCACCAGGATCGAACGGGATCGACTACGGACTATGGCCGCCGCTCAGACCTCAGGCGCTGCGGCGGCCATCAAATCGCTGGAGGGCGGTACCTTCGTCACCCTGCATAGCCGGCTCGACCGTGGCGGCGCATTGCAGGCCCGCAAGCTGAGCAGCGGGGCGGTCCAGCTGTACTGGCGCTATTCGCTGGCCGGCAAGACCAGCCGCGAGCCCATCTGGGTCTACGACCCGTCGGCGCCGCCGAAGAAGTTGCAACCGACTGCGCGTGGCTATGGCAAAGCGGCGGCGCTGGAGAAGTGCCGGGTGCTGGCCGAGGTCCACGCCGCTCGCGCCCACAGCGGCGGCCTGCGCAAAGCCAAGGTCGAGGAGCGCAAGACCTTCCTTGCCCAGAAGACGGCCGAGGTCGAGAAATCGACGCGCACCCTGTCCAAGTTGATGGATCCCTATGTCGCGCATCTCAAGACCCAGAGCCAACACAGCGTTGCTGCCCTCATGCGTCGTGCCGCCGCTCTGGGCTTTAACGTCACGCCAATGTCGGCCGCCTCGTGAAAACCGTTGTCACCAGAATGGTTTCTCAAGAGGACATCGGATGTGCCGGACATCTGTCGCCGGCCGGCGGCTAGACCAGGGATCCTCGAGGACCAGCGTCAGTTGACCGGCATCACATTTTGGGATGACAGGTTTCGGGCTGCGAGTGCGGCAGATCGGCTGTCAAGGTCCGACCCAAACCCGAAGTTCGAATCGCGCAGTTCCCCTCTCCAAAGCTGCCGGTCGCGCTGGACTCCGCTACCGCGAAGGCCCCAACATGGGGGCCGCCTCCGGCCCTTGCGGGGGCTAGGAGAAAGAACGTCCGCACAGCCAAACAGACAACCAGTCATATCGTATCGGTCCGACTCAGACCAACCGGCCTCCTCGAACGCAGGTGCGGTTCAGGTCGTTCTGAGTGACCGGCATGTTGTACGCGGCCCGATACCGCGTCGATGCGCTGAGACACACTCACACGGGGATATTCGCAGTTCCCCTTCCACGTTCATCCGCGTACTGCGATGCAGCCGATGCCAATGACAATCGACAATCCCGAGATCCCGCAAAGACTGCCGCGCGGATGCAAAGGGAGCGAGCATTCCATGACGATGATCATCAATAACGTCGCCTACCAGAGGGGTCGACGCGTGGGCGATATCAGCATCGACGACATCAGTAACGTCGTCAAACAGCCCGAAACGTTCGTCTGGCTCAGCCTGCATCAACCAGATGACGCGCTACTGATGAGGGTTCAAGAAGAGTTCGGTCTCCACGAGCTTTCCATTGAAGACGCGCGCGAGGCTAGCCAACGACCCAAGATCGAGGCCGACGGCGAATCCTTGTTCATCGTGCTGAAGACAGCACAGTTGGAGCAAGGCCAGGTCGTCTACGGCGAGACACATCTCTTCGTCGGTTCGAAGTTCCTGGTGTCGGTCAGACACGGTGCCGCTTCGAGCGATGCGCAAGTCCGCGAGCGCTGCGAGAAAGCCACGAACCTGCTTGCCAAGGGTCCGGGCTTTGCGCTGTACGCTGTGCTGGACTTCGTGGTCGACAACTACCTGCCCGTTGTCGCGCAGCTCGAGAAGGACTTCGACGCGATCGAAACGGACATCTTCAAGAACCGTTTCGACAAACTGATCATTGAACGGCTGTACGGCCTGAAGCGGCAGCTGCTGGAACTGCGCAACGCGGCACTGCCCGTGGCCGACATCAGTGCCGAGCTGATGCGCTTTCACGAAGATTTGATCCCGAAAGAACTTCGCGCCTATTTCCGGGACGTTCAAGACCATGTGTCGCGACTGGTAGGCTTGGTCGATGGCATGCGCGAGATGTTGACCACCGCCATGCAAGTGAACCTCGCGCTGGTTGGCCACAACCAGAACGAAGTAGTCAAGCGCCTGGCCGGCTGGGGTGCCATACTGGCCATGCCGACGGTCATCTTCAGCCTGTATGGCATGAACTTCGCGTGGATGCCGGAGCTAGCGTGGAAGCCCGGATACCCTCTGGCTGTGGTCGCAACGCTTCTGGGCTGCATCTACATTCACCGCCGCTTGCGACGGGCCGGTTGGGTTTAGACATGAAGGCTGCACTTGAGAAACAACTCTGGTGACGTCGGTTTTCATGAGGCGGCCGACATTGGCGTGACGTTAAAGCCCAGAGCGGCGGCACGACGCATGAGGGCTGTCCTGCGCCAGCGCCAGCTGCGTGCCGCTGGCGCTGAACAAGCCCAGGCCCAGCGCGTCGGGCCACTGCATGGCGCGCTCGGTGGGCTCGACGTGGCGCGCGTGCAGCACGAACATCGCGGCGATGCAAAGCGCCAGCAGCGCCCACAGCCAGGCGGCATGTTCCACCCAGAAGAAGGGCCGACGGTCGAGCAGCACGTCGCGCAGCGTGCCGCCGCCGAAGGCGGTGAGCCCAGCGACCACGCACACGCCCACCGCATCCAGCCGCTTGCGCGCCGCTTCGAGCAGGCCGGATAGCGCGAACGCGATGGTGGCCAGGGCCTCCGCCGCGGTCAGCAACAGCGCATACAGCGGCGTGTCGGGCATGGCGGCGGCGCTCACAGCACGCGGCCGACCACGGCCAGCACGAACACCAGGGTCCCCAGCGCCAGGTTCAGCGCCACGCGCAGGCGGATGCCGTTCAGCTGGGCCGCGGCGACGGGCCATTCGTGCGCGGCCACCGCGCGCTGCAGCCGTGGGTAGGCGGCAAAGCGGATGTGGCCGTACACCGCCATCATCGCCAGGCCGATGCCGAACATCGCGTGCACGCTCCAATGTGCCGCGGCAAGACCGCCGCTGCCCAGCATCATGGCCAGGCCGGTGAGCAGCAGTACCGGCACCGCCACGCTGACCCAGGCGAAGAAGCGCCCGAGCGCCGCGGCCATGAAGGGCAGGCGCAGCGGCGGGTGAAGTGTCTGCACGGCGGCCGGGCGCACCGCGAAGTGCATCACCGCCATGCCGCCCACCCACAGCGTGGCGGCCAGCAGGTGCAGGCAGAGCAAGGTGGCATGAAGCATCGGCGTCGTCGGGTGGTGGATGCGTCCGCAGTGTCGCACCGTGGCGCGTGAGATGCCGTTGCCGTGCCGCACCTGCAGGCGCACAGCGCGTGGGCCCGTAGAACTACGGAGCGGGTTTGCCCTGGGTCAGGCTGGTGCAGACTGTGGGCTTCCAACCGGAGGCGTCACCCGATGCGGATCACCGAGCTGAAGGTCCATGTGCTGAAGAGCCCCCTGGCCGAGCCCTTCGCGTTTTCGCAGGGCTGGGTGCGCCAGCGCTGCGCCACGCTGGTGGAACTGACCACCGACGAGGGCCTGGTCGGCTGGGGCGAGGCCTTCGCGCAGGGGCTGGAGCCGCCGGAGATTGCCGCCGCGGCCATCGAGCATGGGCTGAAGCCGCTGGTGCTGGGCGAGAACCCGCTGGACACCGAGGTGCTTTGGCATCGCATGTACCACCGCACCCGCGACTACGGCCGCAAGGGCTCGGTCATCGCAGCCCTCAGCGCGGTGGACACGGCGCTGTGGGACATCGCCGGCAAGGCCCACGGACTGCCGGTGTACCAGCTGCTGGGCGGCGCCTTCCGCCGCCGCGTGCAGCCCTATGCCACCGGCTTCTACCGCATCCAGGGTCAGGGCGAGGCGGCGCGCCTGGCCGACGAGGCGCTGCGCCACCTGGACGCCGGCTTCACGCTGATGAAGGTGAAGTTGGGCTATGGCGTCGACGACGACATTGCCTGCATGCAGGCCATCGGCAAGGCGCTGCAGGGCAAGCCGGTGCGGCTGATGGTGGACACCAACCATGCCTATGGCCGCGCCGAGGCGCTGCGCATGGGCCGCGCGCTGGCCGAGTTCGACCTGCGCTGGTACGAAGAGCCGGTGGCCCCCGAGGACCGGCAGGGCTATGTCGAGATGCGCCGCCAATTGACGATGCCCATTGCCGGCGGCGAGAACGAGCACACGCTGTTCGGTTTTGCCGAACTGCTGGGCGCCGGCTGCGTCGACGTGGCCCAGCCCGACATCGGCTCCTGCGGCGGCCTCAGTGCTGGGCGGCACATCGCCGCGCTGGCGCAGGCGCACGGCGTGATGGTGAACCCGCATGTCTGGGGATCGGCCGTCGCGCAGGCCGCGGCCCTTCAATACATCGCCGCGCTGCCGGTGGCGCATCACTCGCTGTTTGCGACCGAGCCCGTGCTGGAGTACGACCGCTCGTCGCATCCGTTCCGGCAGCAACTGGTGACCCGGCCGCTGCAGATGGTCGACGGCTGGGTGGAGGTGCCCGACGCCCCTGGGCTGGGGGTGGAGGTCGATCGGGGCGTGTTGGAGCGGTATCGGAGCTGACCCGGATTCGTGCCTGGCAATCGACCAGCTGGCCGAAGGTTCGCTAGCGGGTCGGCACGGGTTGAACGGCCGCCAAGTCAATCTGCGCGGCCGCCTGGGCGCACCGCCTCGATCACCGGCAGTGGGCTCAAGGCTAGGCGATCGTGTCCTGCGCTAGCATGGGCCTGTGACCGAAGGGCCCGCTGCCGGCGCAAGCGCTTGCGGCCAGCCTGCCAGGCGCCTGGTCCATGACCGGCGGCACAGACCGCGGAAGGCGAAGCGAGAAGGGGGCGTTGATGGACGTCGATGCAATGCGGCAGGGCATGGCAGCGGGCGAGTTCTTCCTCGAGTACTTGCCCGTGGTCTCGTTGGCCGACGGCCGCTGCATCGGCGGCGAGGCGCTCGCGCGCTGGCGCCGACCGTCTGGCGTCGTGATGCCCAACGATTTCGTTCCGCTTGCCGAGGGCACCCCGTTTTCCGGCGAGTTGTGCTACTGGGTGATCGAGACCGCTGCATCCGAGCTGGCAGGGTGGCTGCGTTCCAACCCGCACTGCAGCCTGAGCATCAACGTGTCTCCGGAGATTCTGGGACGAGGCGGTATCCGCTATGCCGCAGACAAGTCCGGGCTGTCGGATCTGTTCCCGCAGCTGATCCTGGAAATCACCGAACGCGGCGTTCCCGACATCATCGGCCTCAAGGCGCTGGACGACTATTCCCGCTGGGGCATGCGCATCGCAGTCGACGATGTCAGCCGCGTCGGCGGCGCCAACCTGGCCGTGCTCAGCCGGGCTCCGCTCAGCGTGATCAAGATCGATGCCGCGCTGGTCGCCGAAGTTCAGCCTGAGGGATCCCTGCCCGAGTGGCTGGAAGGCGTGGCGGCGCTGATTCTCAACGCTGGGCTGATGGTGATCGCCGAAGGCGTCGAGACCGAGCAGCAGGCGCTGGCGCTGCGCGCCGCGGGCGTCCAGGCGGCGCAAGGCCACTTCTTCTCCAGGTCAATTCCGGCGCAGGCCTTCATGGCCTTCAGCCGCCAGGCGCGCCCGGTCGGGACGCGGTCCGCGCCGCGGTGATGCGCGCCTGCCGCAGCCCGTGCTGCGAGCCGGCGCGCGTGCCGCCGCGGCGGTCGGCGTGAATGCCGGCGGCCAGGCGACCACGGACACCCGGCAGGACATCGCCACCGACGGTGTGGCAGTGCGCCTGTTGCCGGAGTCCCTGCGCGGCCCGGGCAACCGCCTGCAGGTCGGCGACGCCATGCTGAGGGATCCTGAGCGGCAATCTGCAACTGTAGGCCTTGTCGATCGAAGCAACCTGTCGCCTCGTGACAGTTGCCCACGACCTGGTCGCCACCAAGGTCACGCCGGCCGAGGCGCAGGCCTGCAAGTCGATGCTCGTGTGCGTGGCCGAGCAGGCCGCGCGGTTCCCGCGGTTGCCGCGGTGTCGACCTGCGTCGCGGGTCGAGGTGGGCTGCAGGTCGACGTCGAGATGGGGTGACGGACAATCCAGCCGCGTCACCGCATCAGTCCAGCGTGATGCCGTTGTCGCGGATGATCGGGCCCCAGCGCTTGGCCTCCGCGCGCGCAAAGGCGCGGAACTGCTCCGGCGTTCCGGGCATCGGCTGCATGCCGAAGTCGAGGAAGCGCTTTAGCACGGTGGTGTTGGCCAGCGCCTTGTTCAGCTCGGCATTCAGCCGCTGCACGGTGGCCGGCGGCATGCCGGCCGGTCCCAGCAGGCCCTGGAAGGCGAAGACCTCGACCTCGCGCACGTTCTCCTCGATCAGCGTGGGCACGCCGGGTAGCAGCGCGGTGCGCTCCGTGCCGCCGTAGGCAATGGCGCGCACCTTGCCGCCCTGGATGGTGGTCAGGCCAGAGGCCAGGTCCAGGAACATGACCGGCACCTGGCCGGCCATCACGTCCTGCATCGCCGGTGCCGCGCCGCGGTAGGGGATGTGCACGAGGAAGGTCTTGGTGCGGTGCTTGAACATCTCCATCGCCAAGTGGTGCGGCGAGCCGTTGCCCGGCGACGCATAGTTCACCTTGCCCGGGTTGGCGCGCACGTAGGCCATGAACTCCTTGAAGTTCTTGGCCGGAAAGTCCGGGTGCACCACCAGCGCCAGCGGGAACTTGCCGATGCCGCCGATGTAGCTGAAGTCCTTTTCCGGGTCCACCGGCAGCTTCTTGAACAGGTGCTCGTTGAAGGCCATCAGCGCGTTGTCGGCCTGCAGCACGGTGCGGCCGTCGGGTGCGGCGCGGGCCACGTCCTGCGCCGCGATGTTGGTAGATGCGCCGGGCCTGTTCTCGACCACGATGCTCATGCCCAGCGTCGTGCGCATGGTCTCGGCCAGCGTGCGCGCCAGCACGTCGGTGCCGCCGCCGGGCGGGTAGGGCACCACCCAGCGCAGCGTGTTGGCCTGCGCGCCGGCGGTCCAGTGCGGCAGCAGCAGGGTGGCGCCAGCAGTGGCAGCCAGGAAGGTGCGGCGTGAGGTCAAGGCGTGTCTCCTTCGGGCTGTGGGTTCAGTAGGTGGCGTTTGCTGCGGACAGCGAGGGCTCGGGCAGGTTCTTCAGCGCGGCGTCGATGGCGGCGCCGGCAGCGGCCTCGTCGCCGAGCCGTTCGCACAACAGCAGTGCCAGGCGCGCAAGGAACAACGTCTCGCGCGATGTGCCGGCCTCGCTGACGCCCTGCGCCAGCCGAGTGTAGAGCCGGTCGCGGGCGCTCCCGGTGCCGGGCGGCGGCGGTGCATCGAGGGCGGCGCCGTCCAGAGCCTGCGCGCGGCGCAGCGAGGCCTGCAGTGCGGCGGCGCTGCACTGCTTCCAGCGCGCAGCCACATGGCCGTCGGGGCGCAACAGGTAGGCGCAGCCGTCGGCGCCGTCGAACTCTCGCGCCAGCCGGCGGTCGGCATCGATCAGTGCCTGCGGCGAGTCGGCATCGGCCTGCGCCAGGACCGGCACCACGCGCAGTCCTTGGTGCGCCGACCATGCCGGCGGCACGCCGAAGTGCAGCAGCACGAAGCCGGGTCCTACCACCTCGGTGACATGACCCACCGCTCCGGCCACCGGCACCTCGGGCAGCACCTCGCCGGGCCGCGGCCCGGCCTGCCACGCCTGCGCATCCGGCGTGCACAGCGACGACGCGGTGTAGGACACCGCGGCGGTCTGGCGCGGGTTGATCAGCTCGGCGATGTCGCGATGCTCCGCGGCCAGCGACAGCACCGCCTCGCGCAGCACGTCGAAGCCGCGCGACGGCGGCGACATGAACTCTGTGCTGCGCCGCGCGCTTTCGGCATTGACGTGGAAGGCCTGCACGCGCTCGCTGCTGTAGCTGTCCAACAGCGCCTCGGGCCCGCCCTGCACCGCGGCCGCCAGCTTCCAGGCCAGGTTGTCGGCATCGTCCAGGCCGGAGTTCAGGCCGCGCACGCCGAAGATCGGCATCGCATGCGCGGCGTTGCCGGCAAAGAGCACGCGGCCGTGGCGGTAGCGCTGCAGCGTCATCGCGCCGGCACGGTAGATCGAGCTCCAGGCCGGCTGCCAGGGCAGGTGGCCTTCGCCGATGGCGTCGAGGTGGCGCTGTATGAATGCCCGTACGTTCTCCGGCTTCATCGCCTCTTCGGTGCTGTCGCCGTGGCGCAGCTGCCAGTCGATGCGCCACAGGTCATCGGGCTGGCGGTGCATCAGCACGGTGGCTCCGCGGTGCCACGGCGGGTCGAACCAGGCGCGGCGCTCGGTCGGGTGCGTGCTGGGCAGTTCGATGTCGACGATGACGTAGCGGCCGGTGTAGGCGGTGCCCTCCAGCGCCAGGCCGAGCGCGTTGCGCACGAAGCTCTGGCCGCCGTCGCAGGCCACCACCCATTCGGCCACCTGGGTGCCGCGGCCGTGGGCATTGGCCAGGCTCAGCAACACGCCGTGCGTGTGCGGCTCGATTGCGTCCACCGTGGTGGCCCAGCGCAGGTCGATGAGGCCCGGCGCCTGCGCATTGGCGCGGGCCACGGCGCCCAGCAGCGCGTCCTCGATGTAGTACTGCTGCAGGTTGATCATCGGCGGCAGGCGCTGGCCTTCGTGCAGCGGCATCGAGAAGTGGAACACCTCGGTGTCCTGCCAGAAGCTGCGCCCGCCCGACCAAGGCAGGCCGCGTTCCATCAACTCGGGCAACGCGCCCAGGTGGTCGCAGATCTCCAGGCTTCGGCGCGAGAGGCAGATGGCGCGGCTGCCCATGCAGACCGTGTCGTCGGCCTCGATGACGATGCTGGCCACGCCCTGGCGCGCCAGGCCCAGCGCGGTGGCCAGGCCCACCGGCCCGCCGCCAACGATGGCCACGCGCGCGTGCTGTTGCGCCGGCAGCGGCGCCGGCGCGTAGTGGCGGTAGACATAGGGACCGATTCGTTCGAGGTTTTCCTGGGGCGACATGGTGCGGCGGCGATGATCCTGGCGACGGTGTATCTTGCACTGTCTTTCACCAGCCTTTCCCGGACCCATGCCCCTGCCACCGCCCGACTGTGCGCGCGAGCCCTCGCACCAGCGCTCGATCACCATTACCGCCTATGCCCGCAGCGACGGGCTGTGGGACATCGAAGGCCATCTGACCGACGCCTGGACGAAGCCGGTGCCCTGCGCCGGCGGCATGCTGCCGCCGGGCCAGCCGATGCATTCGATGCGGCTGCGGCTGACGCTGGATTCGACGGCCACCATCGTCGCCGCGCAGGCGGCCACCGATGCCGGCCCCTACGGCGAGGCCTGCAGCGCGATCGCGCCCGACTACGGCCAGCTGGTGGGTGTGCGTGTGTCGCGCGGCTACCGCGACGCCATCCGCCGCCTGTTCGGCCGCACAGCCGGCTGCACCCACATGAACGAGCTCGCCGGCGTGATGGGCAGCGCCGCGCTGCAGGCGATGTGGGAGGTGATGACGCAGGACCCTGAAGAAAAGCCCTTCAGCATCGACGGCTGCCATGCGCTGGAGGCGTCCAGCCCGCAGGTCGCGAAGTTCTTCCCCCGTTGGTACAAACCGGAGACACAGACATGAAGAAAGCGAAGTACACCCAGCGTGGCCCGGTGCCGCAGGCCTCGATCGAATGCGTGGAGTTCCCCGACCCGGTGTTGGCCGATGGGCAGGCACTGGTGCAGGTGCTGGCTGCGCCGATCAACCCCTCCGACGTGCTGACGCTCACCGGCGAGTACGGCATGCTGCCGCCGCTGCCGGCCATCGGCGGCAACGAAGGCGTCGGCAAGGTGGTGGCGCACGGGCCAGGTGTCGATGCGCCGCCGATCGGGCAGACGGTGCTGCTGCCTCGCGGCGCCGGCACCTGGGCCACGCATGTGGTTGGCGAGGCGCGGCGGCTGATGCCATTGCCCAACGAAGCCGATCCGCTGCAACTGGCGATGATGGTGGTCAACCCGCCGACGGCGTCGCTGATGCTCAGCGAGTTCGTCGACCTGAAGGCCGGCGACTGGGTGATCCAGAACGCCGCCAACTCCGGGGTCGGGGGCTACCTGGTGCAACTGGCGCGGCTGCGCGGCCTGAAGACCGTGAACGTGGTGCGCCGCGAATCGGCGGTGGCGGCGGTGAAGGAGGCCGGCGGCGACGTGGTGCTGGTCGACGGCCCCGATCTCGAGCAGCGCGTGGCCGAGGCCACCGGCCAGGCCCCGGTGCGCCTGGCCATCGACGCCATCGGCGGCCAGGCCACCAACCGCCTGGCTGGCTGCGTGGCCGAGGGCGGCACGCTGGTCAACTACGGCATGATGAGCGGCGAGGATTGCGTGGTGTCGCCACGCTCGTTCATCTTTCGCGACGTCGCCCTGCGCGGCTTCTGGCTGGCGCTGTGGTTCCGCAAGGCCACGCCGCCACAACAGATGGCGCTGTTCGGCGAGATCGCCAAGCTCATCGCCACCGGCCGGCTGAAAGCCCGCATCCACGCCACCTACGACCTGCCGCAGATCAAGCAGGCCGTGGCCGCCGCCGCGGCGGGCGAGCGCGAGGGCAAGATCCTGATCGTGCCGAAGGTCTGAACCGGGGCGGCGCCAGGCCAGCGCGGCCATGAAGTGGACGCGGATCGCGGCTGGCGCGCTGCTGCTGGCGTTGGCGCTGGGCGTCGGCACGCTGGCGCTCGAATTCCAGCGCGACCTGCGCGCGCAGCATCAGCGGGTGCAGGCCGGCAGCCGCATGCTGCACACCGCCTGCGGCGACATCGAGCTCGCTGAATCGGGCCCCGCCGACGCACCGGCGTTGCTGCTGGTGCACGGCAGCGGCGGCGGTTTCGACCAGGGGCTGGCGCTCGGCCACAGCCTGGCACCGCAGGGGCTTCGACTGATCGCGCCGTCGCGCTTCGGCTACCTGCGCAGCGCTTTTCCGGCCGACCCCTCGGGTGAGCGGCAGGCCGATCACCTGGCCTGCCTGCTCGACGCGCTGGGTCTGGCCGATGCGGCGGTGATGGGCGTGTCGGCCGGTGCAGTGTCGGCGCTGCATTTCGCGGTGCGACACCCGCAGCGCACGCGCGCGCTGCTGCTGGTGGTGCCGGCCGTCTACCGGCCTGACCCGGCGGTGCCGATGCCAGGTTGGGCGCTGCACCTGCTGGACGCCGCGCTGAGCGCCGACCTGCCGCTGTGGCTGCTGACGCGCCTGGCGCCGGTGACCGCCCGCCAGCTGGTGCTGGCCACGCCGCCCGAAGCCTACGCCGCGGCCGCAGCCGACGAGCAGCGCCGCGCCGATGCGATGCTCGCGATGATCCAGCCGGTGAGCCTGCGCCGGCAGGGCCTGCTCAACGATTCGCGCCTGACCACCGGGGCTGCGCGCGTGGCGCTGGAATCGATCCGCGCGCCCACGCTGTGCATCAGCGCGCGTGACGACGGTTTCGGCACCTATGCGTCGGCGCGCTACAGCTGCCAGCAGATCCCGGGCGCACGCTTCCTGGGTTTCGACTTCGGCGGGCACCTGCTGCTGGGTCACCGCGCCGAGGTGGCGGCCGGGATCGAAGCGCTGCTGAACGAATCGACCGGCCGCTGAGCCGACGGGCTGCTGCCGGAGTGCCGAGATTTGTCCTATTGCCAGGACAATGGAAGCGGTGCACACTGGTCGACGATGACCAACGACCTGCCGCTGCCCAAGTACCACCAGGTCTACCTGGTGCTGCGCGAGCAGCTGGCCGAAGGCCGCTTCGAGCGTGGCGTGCCCGGCGAGATGCACCTGATGAAGGAATTCGGCGTCGCTCGCGTCACCGTCCGCAAGGCGCTGGAGCGGCTGGTGGCCGACGGGCTGATCGAGCGCTCGCCAGGCCGCGGCACGGTGCCGGTGGCGCCGCGCGCGGCGTCGGGCCGAGGCGTGCCGCAGTTCACCGGGCTGATGGAGAACATCGTCGACATGGGCTTGCGCACCTCGGTCAAGGTGCTGCGCTGCGAGGTGCTGCCCGCCTCCGACACGGTCGCGCGGCAGCTCGACCTCGAGCCCGGCACGCCGGTGCAGAAGGCGGTGCGCGTGCGGTCCACCCGCCTGGGGCCGCTGTCGCATATCACCACTCACGTACCGCAGGCCTTTGCCAAGGGCTTTGGCCGGCGCGAGCTGGCGCGCAAGCCGATCCTGATGCTGCTGGAAAGCTCGGGCGTGGTCATCGGCCGCGCGCGGCAGAGCATCTCGGCCCGGCTGGCCGACGCCGAGGTCGCGCGGCTGCTGCAGGTTGATGTCGGCTCGGCGCTGCTGGCCGTGCAGCGGCTGGTGTTCGATGCCAACGACCGGCCGGTGCAGTGGCTGCAGGGCCTGTACCGGCCCGACCGTTACCAGTACGAGATGCAGCTGTCGCGCGTCGGCGGCATCGATGCCAAGCTGTGGGTCAGCGAAGAATTGTCCGCGCAGTTTCACTAGAGAGGAGATCGCCATGAAGAACCGTCGCACTTTCATCCAGCAGTCGGCCGCGGCCGCGTCGACGCTGGCCTTCCCGCTGATCGGCGGCGCGCAGCCGGCGGCCGTCAAGCTCGGCGTGCTGCACCCGGTGACCGGTGCGCTGGCCTTTTCGGGCCAGCAGTGCCGCGAAGGCGCATTGATGGCCATCGAGGACATCAATAAGTCCGGCGGGCTGAAGGCCTTGGGCGGGGCGAAGATCGAAGCGCTGCTCGGCGACGCCCAGTCGCAGCCGCAGGTGGGCGCCGCCGAGGTCGAGAAGATGAACGAGGCCGGCGCCGCCTCAGTGCTGGGCGCCTATGCCTCGGCCATCTGCCTGGCCACCACACAGGCCGCGGCCAAGTACAACCTGCCGCACGTGGTGGACGTGGGCGTGGCCGACCAGATCGTGCAGCGCGGGCTGAAGAACACCTTCCGCTTCGGCCCGGGCTACGGCGTGTGCGCGCAGATTGCCATGGTCAACCTGCACGTGCTCAACACCGTAGCCGGCAAGCCGGCGAAGACGGTGATGATCATCCACGAAGAGTCGCTGTTCGGCACCGGCACCGCCAACCTGCTGGCGCGCGAGCTGCCCGGCTTCGGCTTTGAGGTAAAGGAAGTCATCAAGCACGCCAATCCGACGCGCGACTTCAACAACATCGTGCTGCGCATGAAGGCGCTCAACCCGGACATCGTCATCCCGGCCAACTACTACAACGAGTATGCGCTGCTGGTGCGCACCATGCAGCAGCAGAAGGTGCAGCCCAAGGCCATCTACTCGGTGCTGGGCGGCGCGGCGTCGAGCTTCAAGTTCCTGAAGGAGTTTCCGGACGCAGCCAACGGCATCATCGACTGCAACCACTGGTTCAACCCGAAGGACAAGCGTGCGCTGGACCTGCGCAAGCGCGTCGAGGCGAAGAACCTGTTCTTCACCTACGAGATCTTCAATACCTACACCGCGATGATGTTCCTGGCCGATGCCATCAACCGCGCCAAGTCCGCTGACCGCGCGGCCATCAACGCCGCCCTGGCCGGCAGCACCTTCTCGGACCACTTCATGCCCTATGGGGCGACCAAGATGGTCGACGGCCAGAACACCGGCGCGCAGCCGCTGATGACGCAGGTGCTGAGCGGTGACATCAAGGTCATCATCCCGCGCGAGTATCGGCAGGCCGAGCCGGTGTTTCCGATGAAGACCTGATCTCTCTGCACGGGTCGATGCTCGATTTCAGCATCCTCTTCCCGTCGCTGCTCAACGGGCTGACCACTGGCGCGGTATACGCGCTGGTGGCGCTGGGGCTGACGCTGATCTACGGCGTGCTGCACATCATCAACTTCGCGCACGGGGCGTCGCTGATGCTGGCGCTGTACGGCGTGTACATCCTCAACACCCGGCTCGGCTGGGACCCGTACTTGGCACTGCCGCTGATGGTGGCCGGCATGTTCGCTTTGGGTTATGCGCTGCAGCGCGTGGTCATCAACCGCGCCAGCCACGGCAAGGACGAGAACATCCTGCTGGTCACGCTGGGCCTGGCCATCGTCATGGAGAACCTGGCGCTGCTGGCCTTCAGTGCCGACACGCGCTCGATCGACACGCCCTATACGCTGCGCACCGTGGAGATTCCGACGCCCTTCGGTGCGGGTCCGGCCATGATCGCGCTGCCCAAGATCATCGCCTTCGGCGGCGCGCTGGCGGTGGCCGCGTTGCTGCTGTGGATCGTCAAGCGCACCGACCTGGGTCGTGCCATCCGCGCCGTGGCCAAGGAGAAGCAGGGCGCCAAGCTGATGGGCATCGACGTCGAGCATGTCTACGCGATGAGCTTCGGCATCGGCCTGGCCTGTCTGGGTGCGGCGGCCTGCTTCCTGCTGCCCGCCTACTACGTCAACCCGCAAGTCGGCTCGGGTTTCGTGCTGGTGGCCTTCACCATCGTCGTGCTCGGCGGCATGGGCAGCTTCAGCGGTGCGCTGCTCGGCGGGCTGCTGATTGGCGTGGTCGAATCCATCGGCGGGCTGTTGCTGGGGGATTCGCTGGGGCAGGTGGGCATCTACCTGATCTTCATCGCCGTGCTGCTGCTGCGCCCGCAGGGCCTGTTCGGGGACCGGGCATGAAGGACGCCGCCGCGATCGCGCTCTTCGTGCTGGCCGTCGGCGCGGCCGCACTGGCCTTCGACTCGGGCGTGGCGCTGAACTTCATCATGATGGCGCTGTACGCCACGCTGCTGGCGCAGGCCTGGAACATGCTGGGTGGCTACGGTGGGCAGTTCTCCTTCGGCCATGCGCTGTTCTTCGGCAGCGGCGCCTATGTGCAAGCGATGGCGCAACTGCATGGTGGCATCCATGCCTGGGCGGCGCTGGGGATGGCCGTTGGCGCGGCGGCCGCGGTGGGCGCGCTGGTGGGCGCGCTGGCCTTCCGCTACGGATTGAAGGGCTCGTACTTCGCGCTGATCACGCTGGCCTTTGCGGAAGTGTTCCGCATCCTGGCGCTGTCGGTGCCCTTCACCGGTGCTGGCGTCGGCCTGATGCTGCCGCTGCGCGCGGCAGCGTCCAACCTGCAGTTCGACTCGCCGCGCGGTTATGCGCTGCTGCTGCTGGGCATGGTGACCCTGGCGCTGGCCGTCACCGCCTGGCTGCGCCATTCGCGCTTTGGCGCGCAGTTGCAGGCGGTGCGCGACAACGAGGACGCGGCCCGCGCGCTGGGCATCGACCCGCTGCGCACCAAGCTGTCGGCCTGCGTGCTGTCGGCGGCCTTCATGGGCGCGGCCGGCGCCATCTACCTGCAGATGTTCCAGTACATCGACCCGGCCATCGCCTTCGGGCCGACCACCTCGGTGGAGGCGTTGCTCGGTGCCATCGTCGGCGGCATGGGCACGCTGTGGGGGCCGGTGCTGGGGGCGCTGGCGCTGCATGTGCTGTCCGACCTGACGCGCAACCTGTTCGGCGCGCTGCCCGGCATCAATATGGTGATCTACGGCCTGGTGCTGGTCGTCATCGTGACGTTCATGCCGCGCGGCATCGCCGGCATCGGCCGCTCGGTGCGCAGCCTGTGGCAAGGAGGCCGGCGTGGCTGAGCCGCTGCTCGAGGTGCGCGGGCTGTCGATCGCCTTCGGCGGGCTGCGCGCGGTGCAGAACGTGTCCTTCCGCGTGCCGCGCGGCTCGCTCACCGCATTGATCGGCCCCAACGGCGCCGGCAAGACCACGCTTTTCGCACTCGTCTCCGGTTTCCTGCGGCCCGACCATGGCCAGGTGTTCTTCGACGGCCGCGACATCACTGGCCATCCGCCGCACCTGAACGCCCGTGCCGGCATGACGCGCACCTTCCAGATCGTGCAGCCCTTCGCCTTGCAGACGGTGCGCGAGAACATCGCCGTCGGCGCGCACCTGCACATCGCTGGCCGCGCCGCCGCGCTGGCCGAGGCCGAACGCGTGGCCGAGCGGGTGGGCCTGGCCAGCCAATTGGACAAGCCCGCCGCCGACCTGACGGTGGCCGGCCGCAAGCGTCTGGAGCTGGCGCGGGCGCTGGCCACGCGCGCGCGCTTGCTGCTGCTGGACGAGGTGCTGGCCGGGCTGAACCCGCAGGAGATCGGCGAGATGATTCCCGTCGTGCGCGCGATCGTCGAGGACGGGGCCGACAGCGGCGTCACCGTGCTGATGATCGAGCACGTGATGCAGGCGGTGATGAACCTGGCCGCGCATGTGTGGGTGCTGGCCCAGGGCCAGCTGATCGCCGAAGGCAGTCCGGCCGAGGTGACGCGCAACCCGGCGGTGATCGAGGCCTACCTGGGCCCGGGCACGGCGGAGCGGCTGCGCAAGGCGCACGCCCCATGAGTCGTCTGCTCGCCATCGAACAACTGCGCGGCGGCTATGGCCATGTCGAGGTGCTGCGCCGCGTGGACCTGCACGTGGATGCCGGCGAGGTGGTGGCCCTGCTGGGCAGCAACGGCGCCGGCAAGTCCACCCTCAACAACACCGTCTGCGGGTTGTTCCCGGCCTGGTCGGGGCGGGTGGTCTTCGACGGAGTGGAGTTGACGAAGGCTCACTACAAGGACGTGGTGCGCGCCGGGCTGATCCAGGTGCCGGAGGGCCGGCGCGTTTTTCCCAACTTGACGGTGCTGGAGAACCTGGAACTCGGTTCCTTCACCCGCGCACGCGAGCGCCGCGCGGCCAACATCGACAAGGCCTTCGCCGTCTTCCCGCGGCTGAAGGACCGGGTGGCGCAGCTGGCCGGCACGCTCAGCGGCGGCGAGCAGCAGATGTTGGCCATCGGCCGTGGATTGATGGCCGAGCCCAAGCTGCTGATCCTGGACGAGCCTTCGCTCGGCCTGTCGCCGCTTCTGGTTGAGGAGATGTTCGCGCTGATCGCCCGGCTCAACCGCGAGGGCCTGGCGGTGCTGCTGGTGGAGCAGAACGTGGCGCAGTCGCTGGAGATCGCGCACCGCGCCTACGTGCTGGAAAACGGCAGCCTGCGCTTCGCCGGCTTGCCGGCCGACCTGCTGGCCAGCGACGAGCTGCGTCGCGCCTACCTGGGTTTATGAACACCGCGCCCGCCACCTTGGCCCAGAAGCTGATCGCTCGGGCTGCCGGCCGCAGCCAGGTGACGCCGGGCGAGGTGCTGACCTGCCGCGTCGACCTGGCGATGTTCCACGACTCCAGCGGCCCGCGCCGGCTGCAGCCGATGCTGGCCGAGCTGGGGGCGACGATCTGGGACAAGGACAAGGTGGTGCTGGTCATCGACCACTACGTGCCCGAGGCGGACGAGGAATCGCGCCGCGTGGTGCGCATCGCACGCGACTGGGCGGCCGAGCAGCGGCTGCCGCACGTCTACGACTCGATGGGTATCTGCCACGTGGTGCTGCCGCAGCAGGGTCACCTGAGACCGGGTTTGTTCTGCGTCGGCGGCGATTCGCATTCGCCCACCGGCGGGGCCTTCGGCGCCTACATGTTCGGCATCGGCGCCACCGAGATGCTGGGCGTGGTGGTTACCGGCGAGATCTGGCTGCGCGTGCCGGAGACGATCTTCATGCAGTGGCGCGGCGCGCTGTCCCAGGGCGTCAGCGCCAAGGACATGATGCTGGCCATGCTCGGCCGCCATGGCATGAACGGCGGCCGCTACCAGGCGGTGGAGTTCTGCGGCGACGCGATGGCCACGCTGCCGATGGCCGAGCGAATGACCCTGTGCAACATGAGCGCCGAGCTGGGCGCTCAGGTGGGCCTGGTGGCCCCGGACGACACCACGCGCGCCTGGCTCGCAGCCCATGGCGTGTCCGATGTCGAGATCGAGCGCTGGCGCAGCGACCCAGGCGCGGCCGGGACGCGCCACCACTTCGATGCGTCGACGCTGGCCCCGCAGGTGGCACTGCCGCACAGCCCGGCCCAGGTGTGCGGCGTGGATGCGCTTGTGCCCACGCGCATCGACATCGCCTACATCGGGGCTTGCACGGGAGCCAAGCTCGAGGACCTGCGCGCCGCGGCCCGCGTGCTGGCCGGGCGGCGCATCGCCAGCCATGTGCAGCTGCTGGTGGCTCCAGCCAGCGTGCGCGACGCGGCAGAGGCCGAAACCGAGGGCGTGATGGGCCAGCTGCGCGATGCCGGCGCCACGCTGCTGCCCAGCACCTGCGGTGCCTGCGCCGGCTACGGCAGCCGCATTCCCGAAGGCAGCACGGTGATCTCGTCGACCGCGCGCAATTTCAAGGGCCGCATGGGCGCGGCCACGGCCCGGGTGTACCTGGGTTCGCCCTACACCGTGGCCGCGTCGGCGCTGCGCGGGCAGATCAGCGATCCGCGCGAGGTGTTGGCTTGAACACGACCGGGCGCGCCTGGCGACTGCCGGCCGAGGTCGACACCGACCAACTGGCGCCGGGCGCCACGATGAAGCATGGCCTTGAGGTCACTGCGCGGCATTGCCTGGAGGCGCTGCGCCCGGAGTTCGCACTTGAGGTACGGCATGGCGACGTGATCGTCGCGGGCGCCGACTTCGGCATCGGCTCGTCGCGCGAACAGGCGGCCAGCGTGCTGGTGCACCTCGGCGTGAAGGCGGTGATCGCGCCGTCCTTTGCTGGCCTCTACTTCCGCAATGCCTTCAACGTCGGCCTGCTGCTGCTGACCTGCCCGCAGGCGGCGCTCATCGCCGATGGCGAGCGCATCGCCGTCGACACCCGCGGCGCGCGTGTGCAACGCAGCGACGGCAGCATGCTGGAGTGCGAACCGATCCCCGGCTTCCTGCTCGACCTGGTCGAGGCCGGCGGCCTGCTGGCGCAATTGAAACGACGCTTCAAACCCTGCACGGAGATGCCATGAACAAGCCTGAATTCGACCTGCTGATCAAGAACGTGCGCGTGGTGCGGCCGCATGGCAATGCGGTGCACGAGGCCGACATCGCCATCGCCGGCGGCAAGGTGGCCCAGGTGGCGCCGGGCATCGACGTGGCGCGCGCGAAGGAGGTCCACGACGGGCGCGGCCGGCTGGCCTTTCCGGGCGTGGTGGATGCGCACATGCACAGCGGTATCTATTCGCCGCTGGCCGAGGACGCGGTCAGCGAGAGCCGGGCCGCGGCGATGGGCGGCGTGACCTCGAGCCTGAACTACTTCCGCACGGGGCAGTACTACCTGAACAAGGGCGGCCCGTACCGCAAGTTCTTCCCCGAGGTGCTGAAGCTCAGCCAGGGCCGCTTCCACGTGGACTATGGCTTCCACCTGGCGCCGATGGATGCGACGCACATCGACGAGATCCCCGAGCTGATCAGCCGCCACGGCGTGGCCAGCTTCAAGATCTTCATGTTCTACGGCTCGCACGGTTTGCATGGCGCGTCGGATGCGCAGCGCGAGTTCCTGATGATCGGCAAGGACGAGCGCTACGACTACGCGCACTTCGAGTTCATCATGCGCGGCGTGCAGAAGGCGCGCGAGTTGCTGCCGGCCAAGGCGGCGCAGATCTCGCTGTCGCTGCATTGCGAGACGGCCGAGATCATGACCGCCTACACCAGGCGGGTGGAGAAGGACAAGTCGCTCAGCGGCCTGGCGGCCTACAGCGCGTCGCGGCCGCAGCATTCCGAAGGGCTGGCGGTGTTCATCGCCGCCTACCTGGCCCACGAGACCGCGCTGCCCAACATCAACCTGCTGCACCTGAGCTCGAAGAAGGCGGTGCAGGCGGCGCTGATGATGGCCGAGACCTTCCCGCACATCGACTTCCGGCGCGAGGTGACCATCGGCCACCTGATGCTCGACATCAACAGCAAGGCGGCCGAGCTGGCCAAGGTGAACCCACCGATCCGCCCTCGGGAGGATGTCGAATACCTGTGGCAGGCCCTGCTGGCCGGCGAGCTGGACTGGGTCTGTTCCGACCATGCCTGTTGCCGGCGAGAGACCAAGATCCCGAAGCGCTACTTCGGCAACATCTGGATGGCCAAGAGCGGCTTCGGCGGCACCGAGTACCTGCTGCCGGCGCTGGTGAGCGAAGGCACGAAGCGCGGCATGAGCTACAACCACATGGCCCGCGTCACTGCCTGGAACCCGGCGCAGCGCTTCGGCCTGAACCGCAAGGGCGACTTGGCCGTTGGATTCGACGCCGACATCGCGCTGGTCGACCCGGCGCACACCTGGGTCATCGCCGCCAAGGATTCGCCGTCGACACAGGGCTACACGCCCTTCGAGGGGCTGGAGATGTCGGCGCGGGTCGATGCCACCTTCCTGCGTGGCATGCGTGTGTATGAGAACGGTGAAGTGATCGGCAAGCCGCGCGGCCAATACCTGCATCGCCCAACGTCGTGAATCCCACCGTCGTCCGTGCGGCGGCCATGCCGCCCGGCACCCCCGAGCTGCCGGTGGCCATCGTCGGCTCCGGCGCCTGCGGGCTGACGGCCGCGATCGCGCTGCGCGATGCGGGCATCGACTGTGTGCTGGTGGAACGCGATGCTCGACCGCAGGGCAGCACGGCGCTGTCTTCCGGCTTCATCCCGGCCGCCGGCACGCGCGTGCAGCAAGCGGCCGGTGTGCACGACGACAACCCCGAGCGCTTCGCCAAGGACATCCAGGCCAAGGCCCACGGCACGGCCGCGCAACGCCTGGTGGCTGCCTTCACCGAGGCCATCGTGCCGGCGATGGACGCGCTGCAGAGGCGCCACGGCCTGGGCTTCGAGCTGCTCGACGGCTTTGTCTACCCGGGCCACAGCGTGCTGCGCATGCACACGCTGCCGCAGCGCACCGGTGCGGCGCTGGTGGCGGCGCTGCAGGCTGCGGCCGAACGGGCCGGTGCGATGCAGATGGGGCATGCGCTGGTGCGCGAGTTGTGGTGCGATGACGGTGATCGCGTGCTCGGCGTCGGCATCGAGCGGCCCGACGGCCGTATCGAACACCTGGCCTGCCGCGTGTTGCTGCTGGCCTGCAACGGCTTCGGCGGCAATGAAGTGATGGTGCGCGAATGGCTGCCCGAGATGCGCGATGCGGTCTTCGCCGGCCATGCCGGCAACGACGGCAGCGCCATTGCCTGGGGCCGGCAGCTCGGCGCCGGCCTGGCCGACCTGGGGGGCTATCAGGGCCACGGCTCCTGGGCCGTACCGCAGGGCGCGCTGATCAGCTGGGCGCTGATGATGGAGGGCGGCATCCAGGTCAATGCCGAGGGTCGGCGTTTCCATGACGAGACCGCCGGCTATTCCGAAGCCTCGGTGCAGGTGCTGGCGCAGCCGGGTGGCATCGCCTGGAACCTGTTCGACGAGCGGCTGCTGGCCCTGGGCCGCAGCTTCCCCGACTTCGTCGCCGCTGAAGGGGCCGGCGCGGTGCGCCATGCCGCCAACGGGCCTGAACTGGCCGGGCTGATCGGCTGCGACGCAACCACGCTGCAGGCCACAATGGCCGGCACGCGGCTGACAGCACCGTATTGCGCCATCAAGGTCACCGGCGCGCTGTTCCACACCCAGGGCGGGCTGGACATCGATGCGCGCTGCCGCGTGCGCCGCGCCGACGGCACGCCGCTGCCCAACCTGCTGGCGGCCGGCGGCGCGGCATGCGGCGTGTCCGGCAACGCGGTGTGGGGTTACTTGTCGGGCAACGGTCTGCTCAGCGCGGTGGCCGGCGGCTGGATCGCCGCGCACACCATCCAGGAGCTTCTGGCATGACGAACCTGAAACAGCGGCTGGACGAAGCACGGGTGCTGTTGGCACCGGGCGTGTACGACGCGCTGTCGGCATTGATCGCCGAGCGCTCCGGCTTCGAAGCGCTGTACCTGAGCGGCGCATCGATCGCCTACACCCGACTGGGCCGTTCCGACGTGGGCCTGACCACCTACAGCGAGGTCGCGGACGTGCTGGCGCGCATCACCGAGCGGGTGCGCGTGCCGGTGATCGTCGATGCCGACACCGGCTTCGGCAACGCGCTGAACGTACAGCGCACGGTGCGCGGCTTCGAGCGCGCCGGTGCCGCGATGATCCAGTTGGAGGACCAGGGCTTCCCCAAGCGCTGCGGTCACCTCGACGGCAAGACGCTGGTGCCGGTGGCCGAGATGCAGGGCAAGCTGCGCGCGGCATTGGACGCGCGGCAGCGTCGCGACACGCTGATCATGGCGCGCACCGATGCCGTCGCCGTCGACGGCCTGGACGCTGCGCTCGACCGCGCCGAAGCCTACCTGGACTGCGGCGTCGACGCGCTGTTCATCGAGGCGCTGCGCACGTCCGGGCAGATGGACGCCGCCTGCAGCCGCTTTGCGCAGCGCGTGCCGCTGCTGGCCAACATGGTCGAAGGCGGCAAGACACCGGTGCAGGGTGCCGACGAGCTGGGCCGGCGCGGCTTTCGCATTGTCATCTTCCCCGGCGGCACGGCGCGCGCCGTGGCGCACACGCTGTCCGGCTACTACGCCAGCCTGCACCGCCATGGCAGCACTCTGCCGTGGAAGGGGCAGATGCTGGACTTCGACGGCCTGAACCGCGTGCTCGGCACTGCGGAGCTGATGGCGCGTGGCCGACAGTACGAATGACGGATGTTGCTACCGGGAGTTCTGCCCGCACTAACACTCGACGATATTCACCGCCAGGCCGCCGCGGGCCGTTTCCTTGTACTTGGTCATCATGTCGGCGCCGGTCTCGCGCATCGTCTTGATGACCTTGTCCAGGCTGACGAAATGCGTGCCATCCCCATGCAGCGCCATGCGCGCGGCATTGATGGCCTTCACTGACGCGATGGCATTGCGCTCGATGCAGGGAATCTGCACCAGCCCGCCCACCGGGTCGCAGGTCAGGCCCAGGTGGTGCTCCATGCCGATCTCGGCGGCGTTCTCCACCTGTGCCGGCGTGCCGCCCATCACCGCGGCCAGCGCACCGGCGGCCATGCTGCAGGCCACGCCCACCTCGCCCTGACAGCCGACTTCAGCGCCGGAGATGCTGGCGTTCTCCTTGTAGAGCAGGCCGATCGCCGCGGCAGTGAGCAGGAAGTCGACGACGCCCGCGTCGTTCGATCCATGCACGAAGCGCGCGTAGTAATGCAGCACGGCCGGCACGATGCCTGCGGCACCGTTGGTGGGCGCGGTGACGACGCGGCCGCCGGCGGCGTTTTCCTCGTTCACCGCCAGCGCGTACAGGTTGACCCAGTCCAGCACCTGCAGCGGGTCGCGCAGCGCAGCCTCGGGATGGCTGGTCAGGTCGCGGTGTAGCCCGGGCGCACGGCGCTTGACCTTGAAGCCGCCAGGCAGCGTGCCGTCGGTACGGCAGCCGCGCCGCACGCAGTCCTGCATCACCTGCCAGATCCTCAGCAGCCCGGCATCGATCTCGGCGTCGCTGCGCCCACCCTTGCCCAACGCGCGCTCGTTGCGGCGCATCACCATCGCGATGCTGCAACCTTCGTGCTGCGCGATGTCGAGCAGGTCCGCAGCGCTGTGGAAGGTCAGCGGCAGCACCGTGGTGTCCGGCGCAAGCGTCTTCAGGCGGCTGCCGTCGGCCGCGACCTCATCGCTGATCACGAAGCCCCCGCCGACCGAGTAGTACTCGCGGTTCGCGAGCTCGGCGCCGCTGGCATTGAAGGCTGCGAAGCGCATGCCGTTGGCGTGCAAGGGCAAGGACTCGCGGCGATGGAACAGCAGATCGCGGCGTTCGTTGAAGTGCATCGGCTGCATGCCGGCCAGCGGCAGCGTGCCGCTGTCGCGGATCCGCTTCAGCAGCGTCGGGATGGCCTCCACGTCCACCGTGTCGGGCTCATGCCCGGCAAGGCCCAGCAGCACAGCCTTGTCGCTGCCGTGGCCCTTGCCGGTGGCGCCGAGCGAACCATACAGGTCGCAGCGCACGCGCACGGTGTGCGGCAACTGGCCGTCATGCTGCAGCCGGAACGCGAACAGCCGCGCTGCGCGCATCGGACCGACCGTGTGCGAGCTGCTCGGCCCGATGCCGATCTTGAAGAGGTCGAACACCGAGACGGCCATGGAGCGCAGCCGATCAGGCCGGCGGCAGCAGCTGGCCGTCGCGCCACAGCGCCAGCGTGCGCAGGGCGAGGTAGCCGATCACCGTGCTGGCCAGCAGTGTCGCCAGCCAGGCCACGGCGACCGACCAGCCGCCACGATGCACCGCCTCGACCACCACCCCAGCATAGGCGGCGATCGGGAACGAGAAGGACCAGAAGCCCGGCGAGAACGGCGCCTCGGTCCACCAGTGCCAGCGCGACAGAACGGCCAGCACCGGGCCAGTGCCGATGCCCAGCGCCACGAGCAGGACGTCTGCCGGCAGCTCTGGCCACAGCACGGCCAGCGTCAGCGCGCCCACCGACGCCGGCGCCATTTCCAGGCCAAGCGTCGGTCGCAACCCCAGTGGCAGCGGCCCGGCGAACAGGCGGTGCAGGATGCGCGCCTCGAGCAGTGCCCAGCCCCCCAGCCCGATGCCGAACAGCAGCACCGCCCAGCCATGAAGGCCCAGCGCCTGCAGCGCCATCGCGCCGACGAAGCCGCCCGCCACCGGCGGCAGGTACAACGCCGGCGTCACCTGCTCGGCCGTGATGCGCCCCGTGGTGAGTTGCGACACCACCTGCCAGGCGATCGCCAGCTGCAGCAGCAGCGCAGCGCCCAGCAGAGCCAGCGTCGGCACCCGCCAGGGCGTGCCGGCACTCAGCGGCGCGTAATAGGTCACGACCAGCAGGGTGCTGACCGGCACGAGCGCGAGGAACGAACCCTGCAGCGGGTGGCGCCACATGCCATGCACCTGCTCGCGGTGGCGCAACCACTTGGCAATCCAAAGCACACACAAGACGGCCCAGATCAGGGCCCCCAGCGCGGCGATGGCCATCGAAACGCCGGCCACGCCCGGCGCGGCCTCGGGCGCAGGACGGCCCAGTCGTGTCCAGGTACCGGCCAGTCCGAGCAGCCCCATCGGGATGCCGAACAGGCCGGGTTGCAGGCGCGCCAGCCAGCCCGACGCGGCCACCGGCGCCGCAGCCGAGCTGTCAGCGGTGTGCGGTGCATCGCTCACTGGATTCATCGGATCAGGCGTCGGCGTAGTCGCTCAGCGGTGGGCAAATGCACATCAGGTTGCGGTCGCCCCAGACGTTGTCCACCCGGCCCACCGGGCTCCAGTACTTCTGCCGCTTCAGGCTCGCGACCGGGTAGGCCGCCCGTTCGCGGCTGTAGGCATGCGGCCAGTCGGCCTTGAGCAGCGCCGCCGCGGTGTGCGGTGCGTTCTTCAGCGGGTTGTCGTCCTTCGGCCAAGCGCCGGTCTCGATCTGGCGGATCTCTTCGCGGATGGAGATCATCGCGTCGCAGAAGCGGTCCAGTTCACTCAGCGGCTCACTCTCGGTCGGCTCGATCATCAATGTGCCGGCCACCGGGAAGCTCAGCGTCGGCGCGTGGAAGCCGTAGTCGATCAGCCGCTTGGCCACGTCCTCGGCGCCGATCCCGGTGACCTTGGCCAGCGGCCGGATGTCGAGGATGCATTCATGCGCCACGCCGCCGCCCTTCAGCGAAGCATCGCCGCCGCTGTACAGCACCGGGTAATGCCCGGCCAGCCGCGCGGCGATGTAGTTGGCGCTGAGGATGGCCACCTCGGTGGCCTCGCGCAGGCCCTCGGCGCCCATCATGCGGCAGTACATCCAGCTGATCGGCAGTACCGCGGCATTGCCCAGCGGCGCGGCGCTGACCGCGCCGACGCTCAGCTCGCCGCCCAAGCCGGCGGTGCGGTGCGCCGGCAGGAAGGGCACCAGGTCGGCGACCACCGCCACCGGCCCCACGCCCGGGCCACCGCCACCGTGCGGGATGCAGAAGGTCTTGTGCAGGTTGAGGTGGCTGACGTCGCCGCCGAACTCGCCCGGCGCAGCCACGCCGACCAGCGCGTTCATGTTGGCGCCGTCGACGTAGACGCGCCCGCCATGCCGATGCACCAGGCCGCACAGCTCCTTGACGCGCACCTCGAACACGCCATGCGTGCTGGGGTAGGTGATCATCACCGCCGCCAGGTTGGCGCTGTGTTGCTCGCATTTGGCAGCCAGATCGTCCATGTCGACGTTGCCCATGGCGTCGCACTTGGTCACCACCACCGTCATGCCGGCCATCTGCGCGCTGGCCGGGTTGGTGCCGTGCGCGCTTTCGGGGATCAGGCAGATGTGGCGGTGGCCTTCGCCGCGGCTGTCATGCCAGGCCTTGATGACCAGCAACCCGGCGTATTCGCCCTGGCTGCCGGCATTGGGCTGCAGGCTCACGCCGGCGTAGCCGGTGGCCTGGCTGAGCCAGGCGCAGAGCTGGTCGTTCAGCGCCCAGTAGCCGGCCAGCTGCTCGCGCGGCGCGAACGGGTGCACGTGGGCGAACTCGGGCCAGGTGATCGGAATCATCTCGCTGGTGGCGTTGAGCTTCATCGTGCAGCTGCCCAGCGGGATCATGCTGCGGTCCAGGCCCAGGTCCTTGTCGCTCAAGGACCGGATGTAGCGCAGCATCTCGGTTTCGCTGTGATGGCTGTTGAACACCGGGTGCGTCAGGTAGGCGCTGCTGCGGCGCATCGGCTCGGGGATCATCGGCTCGATGCCCTTGTCGAAGGCGGCGATGTCGGGCAGCGCCTGGCCCGGCTGGGCGAACAGCTGCCACAGCGCGCGCAGGTCGTCGCGCGTGGTGGTCTCGTCCAACGCGATGCCGATCATCGTGTCGCCCCATTCGGGGAAACGGCGCAGGTTCATGCCGGCGGCTACGGCACGGGCCGCGATGTCAGCGGTGGCCGTGCCGGTGTCCAGGCACAGCGCATCGAAGGCGCTGTCGCTGCGCACCGTGACGCCCAGCGCGCGCAGGCCCTGCGCCAGGATGGCGGTGTAGCTGGCCACGCGCTGGGCGATGCGCTTCAGGCCCGCGGGCCCGTGGTAGACGGCGTACATGCTGGCAATCACGGCCAGCAGCACCTGCGCGGTGCAGATGTTCGAGGTGGCCTTCTCGCGGCGGATGTGCTGCTCGCGCGTCTGCAATGCCAGGCGATAGGCCGGCTGGCCGTGCACGTCGACGCTGACGCCCACCAGCCGGCCGGGCATGCTGCGCTTGTATTCATCGCGGCAGGCCAGGTAGGCGGCATGCGGGCCACCGCCGCCCATCGGCACGCCGAAGCGCTGCGTGCTGCCCAGCGCGATGTCGGCGCCCAGTTCGCCAGGCGGGGTGATCAGCGTCAGCGCCAGCAGGTCGGCGGCGACGATGAAGGCCGCCTGGTGCGCGTGGATGCGCTCGGCCTCGCCGCGCAGATCGTGGATCGAGCCGCTGGTGCTGGGCAGCTGCTCGAGCGCAGCGAAGTAGTCACCACCGGCGATCAGCTTGTCCCATTCAGCGGCCGAATTGGCCAGCACCACCGTCAGCCCCAGCGGTGCGGCGCGGGTGCGGATGACCTCGATGGTCTGCGGGTGCGCATCCCCGGCGACGACGAAGTTGTTGCTCGGGTTCTTCGCGCTGCGCCGCGCCAGCGTCATCGCCTCGGCCGCGGCGGTGGCCTCGTCGAGCATGCTGGCATTGGCAATGGCCATGCCGGTGAGGTCGCAGACCATGGTCTGGAAGTTGACCAGCGCCTCCATGCGGCCCTGGCTGATCTCGGCCTGGTAAGGCGTGTAGGCGGTGTACCAGGCGGGGTTTTCGAGGATGTTGCGCAGGATGACGCCCGGCGTGTGCGTGCCGTGGTAACCCTGGCCGATGAAGCTCTTCAGCACCTGGTTCTTCGACGCCAGCGCCTTCAGTTCGGCCAGCGCCTGCGCTTCGCCCAGCGGCGCGGGCAGCTGCATCGGCTGTGCCCGGGCGATGCTGCGCGGCACGATGGTCTCGATCAGCGCGCGACGGCTGGCGGCGCCGATGACGGACAGCATCTGCCGTTCGTCGTCGGCCGACGGGCCGACGTGGCGGGCGGTGAACTCGGAAACGTTCTCGAGGTCGTCGAGCGGCTTCAGCGCGGACATCAACATGGCAGGCGTTTCCAGGTGGGGATCAGAGGGTCTTGAGCAGCGCGTCGTAGCCGGGCGGGTCCATCAGCTGGTCGAACTCGGCCATGTTGGTGACATGCACCTTGAAGAACCAGCCGTTGCCCATCGGGTCGGTGTTGGCCAGCGAGGGGTCGGCGCGCAGCGCCTCGTTGACCTCGACCACCTCGCCAGTGACCGGCATGTACAGGTCGGCCGCAGCCTTGACCGACTCGACCACGCCGGCCACCTCGCCCTTCTTCAGCGTCTTGCCCACGGCGGGCAGGTCGACGAAGACCACGTCGCCCAGCGCCTCCTGCGCATGCAGCGTGATGCCGACGACCGCGGCCTCGTGGTCTTCGATGTTGATCCATTCGTGGTCGGGCGTGAACATGGTGGTCATCGAAACATCTCCTCGGTGGGTTGGGGCAGGGCGGTGCGGCGCTCAGCCGCGAAAGTAGCGGTGCGGCACGAAGGGCATTGGCGTCACGCGCATCGGCACCTGGGTGCCGCGCACTTCGGCGTAGACCTCGTGCTTCGGTATCGCATGCTCGGCGCTCAGGTAGGCCATCGCGATCGGCTGGTTGATCGTCGGCGCGATGGTGCCGCTGGTCACGGTGCCCAGCTTGTGACCCTTGGCGTCGACCAGCTTCGTGCCTTCGCGCACCGGCACGCGTTCCAACGCGATCAGGCCGACGCGCTTGTGCGTCGCGCCATGGGCCAGTTGCCCTTCGATGGCGGCGGCGCCGGGGTAGTGGCCGGCGCGCTCGCCGCCGGGCCGGCGCACCTTCTGGATGGCCCAGGTCAGGCCGGCATGGACCGGGCTGGTGCGGGTGTCGATGTCGTGGCCGTACAGGCACAGCCCGGCCTCCAGGCGCAGCGTGTCGCGCGCGCCCAGGCCGGCCGGCTTGACCTCGGGCAGGTTGATCAGCGCGCGCGCCAGCGCCACCGCGGCTTCGGCCGGCACCGAGATCTCGAAACCGTCCTCGCCGGTGTAGCCGGAGCGCGTGACATAGCAGTCGGCGCCGGCCAGCTTGAAGCTGCCGCCGGTCATGAACACCAGTTTCGTCACGCCCGAGTTCAGGTGCGCCAGCGCCTCGGCGGCGCGCGGACCCTGCAGTGCCAGCAGCGCGCGTTCGGGCATCGGCAGCACCTGGCAGCGGTGGCCGATGTGGGTGACCAGGTGGCGGATGTCGGCGTCCTTGCAGCCGGCGTTGACCACCAGCAGCAGGTCGGCCTCGCGCCGCGTGACCATCAGGTCGTCGAGGATGCCGCCGCTGGCGTCGGTGAACAGGGCGTAGCGCTGCTGGCCCACCGCCAGGCCAAGCACGTCCACCGGCACCAGCGTTTCCAGTGCCCGCGCGGCGTCTTCGCCGACCAGGCGCACCTGGCCCATGTGCGAGACATCGAACAGCGCCGCCGACTCCCGGCACTGCTTGTGCTCGGCAATGATGCCGCCGGGGTAGTTGACCGGCATGTCGTAGCCGGCAAAGGGCACCATGCGGGCCCCGAGTTCCAGATGC